>Ga0164294_10000395_pt1 | contig 41340 bp, 35 predicted proteins | sample GEODES005metaG_FD_111479 | JGI IMG/M metagenome (GOLD analysis project Ga0164294, IMG submission 111479) | Oligotrophic lake water microbial communities from Sparkling Lake, Wisconsin, USA - GEODES005 metaG | ecosystem: Environmental > Aquatic > Freshwater > Lake | place: USA: Sparkling Lake... | reverse complement strand
GCTGGTGGTGCTGCTGGTGGTGCTGCTGGTGGTGCTGCTGGTGGTGCTGCTGGTGGTGCTGCTGGTGGTGCTGCTGGTGGTGCTGCTGGTGGTGCTGCTGGTGGTGCTGCTGGCGGCGGTGCTAACTGTTGTCCTGGTGCTGCTGGCGGTGCTAACGGTTGTCCTGGTGCTGCTGGCGGTGGTTCATGTGATCCGTGTGGTGGTCCAATTCGTGCTGCAAGAAACGTGCGTCGGTGTGAACTATGTGCTTGCGTAGATTCTCCAGGTGCTGGCGGTTCTGCTGGAGGTGCTAACGGTTGTGTTGGTGCTGCTGGCGGTGCTGCTGGCGGTGCTGCTGGCGGTGCTGGAGGTGCTAACGGTTGTTTTTGTGGTCCTGGATGCGATATTAAATCTGTTCTTCTTTTAATGTTTGGAGCAGGTGGTCCAGGTGGTCCAGGCGGTGCAGCAGGTGCAGCAGGTGGTCCAGGTTTTGCAGGCGCAGCAAATATAGGATTGCCGGACGAGTTTACTGCCTTAATTTCTCGTGTTCTACGTGCTATAAACTCATCAATCCATGTATTCAGTTGACCCCACCGCGACGTATTTATTAAAGAGATCGCATTTGATGCCATTTTATGCTGTTCTTTTTGATGCTTAAATTCACGAAGTTCGCCGAGAATTTTTACAGGTAAACATTTGGGATTTGAATCTAAATCGGGATTTTGTCCACAATGCCACAAACTTTCGAGCAATGCTCGCCCCATTACCCCATCTTGAATCATTGAGTTTGGTGCAAGTTTTTTAAGAATTTCACTATTGCGTTGTAAATTGGATGTACTCGGCCTCGCAAAGGAAACGCCCGTTGCAGTGCGACGTTTCATTGCAACATTTGGATTATCAATCATTTCAACTGTTGGCACCGTTTTTCCCGTCTGAATATAAATTTTACGGGCTTCAAATGTTTTCGCTAAATCTGCACGAAGTTGCTCTTTCTTTTCAGGATCCGTTTCATCATCCAGTTTTTTAAGCTGGGCTTTGTATTCGGCGGATTCCTTTGTGGGTGCAGCGTGAATAAAATCGTCCGCTGCAAAAATATCGGCTTCAAGTGCTTTGGCTGTACAGTTCCCTTGAATAAATTCCGAATTGCAATCTCCAGAAATGTCATTTAATGTGAATGTGTCCGTGGGAACCCAATCTGGCAATTTTGAACGAGGTTTCTTTTTTAATTTTCCGCCATCACTGCCATCATTACTGTCGCCATCACTGCCATCATCACTGCCGCCGTCCAAATCTTTGGAGACAATACCTGGCGTTACGGCAGCAAGGAGTGCAGCGGCTGCATGTGCTTCAGACGAGGTTTCATGTATTGGATCGGGAATTGCAGCGGCAGCGAGGAGTGCAGCGGCTACATGTGTTTCAGACGGATTTGGTTCATCAGGTGTTGGCGAAGGTGGTGGTGGATGTATTTGTGAATTAGGTTTCACAATTGCCGCTGCAGCAGCGAGGAGTGCAGAAACTGCATGTGTTTCAGACGGATTTGATTCATCGGGTGTTGGCGGAGGTGGTGGCGGAGGTGGTGGTGGTGGATGTATTTGTGAATTAGGTTTCACAATTGCCGCAGCGGCAGCGAGGAGTGCAGCGGCTGCATGTGTTTCAGACGGATTTGATTCAACAGGTGTTGTCGGAGGTGGCGGAGGTGGTGGCGGAGGTGGCGGTGGAGGATGTATTTGTGAATTAGGTTTCACAATTGCCGCTGCGGCAGCGAGGAGTGCAGCGGCTGCATGTGTTTCAGACGGATTTGGTTCATCAGGTGTTGGCGGAGGTGGCGGCGGAGGTGGAGGTGGCGGCTGTATTTGTGAATTAGGTTTCACAATTGCCGCTGCGGCAGCGAGAAGTGCAGAAACTGCGTGTGTGTCAGACGGACTTGATTCATCAGGCGGAGGTGGCGGATGTATTTGTGAATTAGGTTTCACAATTGCCGCAGCGGCAGCGAGGAGTGTAGCGGCTGCATGTGTTTCAGACGGATTTGATTCATTAGGCGGTGGAGGCGGAGGTGGTGGATTTTGAGGTTCGGGTTTCACAACTGCAGCTGCGGCCGCGAGAAGTGCCGAGGCTGCATGCATTCCAGACGTGTTCGATGCTGTTGGCAAAGGAAAAAATGGGGAAGAATCTGTTGGTTTCACAACTGCAGCGGCAGCCGCGAGAAGTGCCGAGACTGCGTGTGTTTCAGACGGATTTGTTGTTAATTCAGAAGGAATTGGAGGAATTGGAAACCCGTTTGTTCCCATGATTGCAGCGGCAGCCGCAAGAAGTGCAGAAACTGCGTATGTTTCAGATGGATTCTCAGCCATTGGATGAGGAATTGGAGGAACCTGAGGAGACCCGTCAGGTTTCACGATTGCAGCTGCAGCCGCGAGAAGTGCAGAAACGGCATGTGTTTCAGACGGACTTGATGTTGACTCTGGTGGAATTGGAGGAACCTGAGGAGACCCGTCAGGTTTCACGATTGCAGCGGCTGCCGCAAGAAGTGCCGCAACAGCGTGTGTTTCAGACGGGTTCTCGGCCATTGGATGAGGATTTGGAGGAATCTGAGGAGACCCATTTATTCCCACGATTGCAGCCGCAAGAAGTGCAGCAACAGCATGTGTTTCAGACGGAGTTGATTCTTCGGACGTTGGAGGAATTGGAGGAATCGGATGTGGCCAATCAGGATTAACGATTGCAGCGGCAGCAGCGAGAAGTGCCGAGACTGCATGCGTTTCAGACGGTGTTGATTCTTCAGAAGGATTTGGAGACCCGTTGGATTTCGCAATTGCAGCCGCAGCAGCGAGAAGTGCAGAAACTGCATGCGGTTCAGACGGAGTTGATTCTTCAGGTGTTGGAGTTGATCCGTCTGTTCCCACGACTGCAGCCGCAGCCGCAAGAAGTGCAGAAACTGCGTGTGTTTCAGACGGTGTTGATTCTTCAGGTGTTGGAATTGGAGACCCGTTGGATTTCGCAATTGCAGCGGCAGCAGCGAGAAGTGCAGAAACAGCGTATGTTTCAGACGGAGTTGATTCTTCAGAAGGATTTGGAGACCCGTTGGATTTCGCAATTGCAGCCGCAGCCGCAAGAAGTGCAGAAACTGCGTGTGTTTCAGACAGATTTGATGTTGATTCTGGTGGAATTGGAGGAACCTGAGGAGACCCGTTTGTTCCCACAACTGCAGCTGCAGCCGCGAGAAGTGCCGAGACTGCGTGTGTTTCAGACGGATTTGATGTTAATTCAGAAGGAATTGGATGAATCTGAGGAGACCCGTTTGTTCCCACAACTGCAGCTGCAGCCGCAAGAAATGCAGAAACGGCATGTGTTTCAGACGGATTTGTTGTTAATTCAGAAGGAATTGGAGGAACCTGAGGAGACCCGTTTGTTCCCACAACTGCAGCGGCAGCCGCAAGAAGTGCCGAGACTGCGTGTGTTTCAGACGGATTTGATGTTGATTCTGGTGGAATTGGAGGAACCTGAGGAGACCCGTTTGTTCCCACAACTGCAGCTGCAGCCGCAAGAAGTGCAGAAACTGCGTGTGTTTCAGATGGATTCTCAGCCATTGGATGAGGAATTGGAGGAACCTGAGGAGACCCGCCAGGTTTCACGATTGCAGCGGCAGCCGCGAGAAGTGCCGAGACTGCATGTGTTTCAGACAGGACATTTGATGCCGTTGGCTCAGGAGGAATTTGATTAGACCCGTCTGCTCCCACGATTGCAGCTGCAGCCGCGAGAAGTGCCGAGACTGCATGTGTTTCAGACGGGTTCTCAGCCATTGGATGAGGAATTAGATTCGACCCGTTTGTTCCAACGATTGCAGCGGCTGCCGCAAGAAGTGCCGCAACAGCGTGTGTTTCAGACGGGTTCTCGGCCATTGGATGAGGATTTGGAGGAATCTGAGGAGACCCGTTTATTCCCACGATTGCAGCGGCAGCAGCAAGAAGTGCAGAAACTGCGTGTGTTTCAGACGGAGTTGATTCTTCGGACGTTGGAGGAATTGGAGGAGTTGATCCGTTTGGTTTCACAACTGCAGCGGCAGCAGCAAGAAGTGCAGAAACAGCGTGTGTTTCAGACGGTGTTGATTCTTCAGGTGTTGGAGGAATTGGAGGAGATGATTCAGCTGGTTTCACAACTGCAGCGGCAGCAGCAAGAAGTGCAGAAACAGCGTGTGTTTCAGACGGTGTTGATTCTTCAGGTGTTGGAGGATTTGGAGACCCGTTGGATTTCACGATTGCCGCCGCAGCAGCAAGAAGTGCAGAAACTGCATGCGTTTCAGACGGTGTTGATTCTTCAGGCGTTGGAATTGGAGTTGATCCGTTTAATTTCACGATTGCCGCCGCAGCAGCGAGAAGTGCCGAGACAGCGTATGTTTCAGACGGTGTTGATTCTTCAGGTGTTGGAGGAATTGGAGTTGATCCGTTTGGTTTCACAACTGCAGCGGCAGCAGCAGCAAGAAGTGCAGAAGCTGCGTGTGTTTCAGACGGAGTTGATGTTGTTGTCTCAGGAGGAATTGGAGGAGATGATTCAGCTGGTTTCACAATTGCAGCGGCAGCAGCAAGAAGTGCAGAAACAGCGTGTATTTCAGACGGTGTTGATTCTTCAGAAGGAATTGGAGACCCGTTGGATTTCGCAATTGCAGCCGCAGCAGCGAGAAGTGCAGAAACAGCGTGTATTTCAGACGGTGTTGATTCTTCAGAAGGAATTGGAGTAGATGATTCTGCTGGTCTCACAACTGCAGCGGCAGCAGCAAGAAGTGCAGAAACTGCGTATGTTTCAGACGGTGTTGATTCTTCAGGCGTTGGAGGATTTTGAGACCCGTTGGATTTCGCAACTGCAGCGGCAGCAGCAAGAAGTGCAGCAACAGCATGTGTTTCAGACGGAGTTGATTCTTCAGGTGTTGGAGGAATTGGAGTAGATGATTCTGCTGGTCTCACAACTGCAGCGGCAGCAGCAAGAAGTGCAGAAACAGCGTGTATTTCAGATGGTGTTGATTCTTCAGGTGTTGGAGGATTTGGAGACCCGTTGGATTTCGCAACTGCAGCGGCAGCAGCAAGAAGTGCAGCAACAGCATGTGTTTCAGACGGTTCTTCAGGTGTTGGATTTGGAGACCCGCCAGGTTTCACAATTGCAGCGGCAGCAGCAAGAAGTGCAGAAACTGCATGCGGTTCAGACGGTGTTGATTCTTCAGGTGTTGGATTTGGAAACCCGTTGGATTTCACAATTGCAGCGGCAGCAGCAAGAAGTGCAGAAACTGCGTATGTTTCAGACGGTGTTGATTCTTCAGGCGTTGGAGGATTTGGAGACCCGTTGGATTTCGCAACTGCAGCCGCAGCAGCAAGAAGTGCAGAAACAGCGTGTGTTTCAGACGGTTCTTCAGGTGTTGGATTTGGAGACCTGTTGGATTTCGCAATTGCAGCGGCAGCCGCAAGAAGTGCAGAAACTGCATGCGATTCAGACGGTATTGATTCTTCAGGTGTTGGAATTGGAGGAGCTGGTTTCACAACTGCAGCCGCAGCAGCAAGAAGTGCAGAAACTGTGTGTGTTTCAGACGGTTCTTCAGGTGTTGGATTTGGAGACCCGTTGGATTTCACGATTGCCGCGGCAGCAGCGAGAAGTGCAGAAACTGCATGCGGTTCAGACGGTGTTGATTCTTCAGGCGTTGGAATTGGAGGAGATGATTCAGCTGGTTTCAAAACTGCAGCGGCAGCAGCAAGAAGTGCAGAAACTGCATGCGGTTCAGACGATGTTGAATCTCCAGGTGTTGGAGGAATTGGAGGAAATGATTCAGCTGGTTTCACGATTGCCGCGGCAGCAGCGAGAAGTGCAGAAACTGAATGCGGTTCAGACGGTGTTGATTCTTCAGGCGTTGGAGGAATTGGAGACCCGGTTGGTTTCACAATTGCAGCTGCAGCCGCAAGAAGTGCAGAAACTGCGTGTGTTTCAGACGGGTCTTCAGGCGTTGGAATTGGAGGAAATGATTCAGCTGGTTTCACAACTGCAGCGGCAGCAAGAAGTGCAGAAGCTGCATGTGTTTCAGACGGGTCTGTTGGCGTTTGAATCTGTGTTGAAAGAATTGCGGTCATTGCAGGTAAAAGCTGTGTGTCGCGAATGTGTACATTTGGTCTTGCAAATGTTGCAGTCGACGGTTGAATTTGGGTTGAGATAATTGCTGCAATTCCAGGCAATTTTGCGTTTTCGCTCTTCAAATTCGGTCGAGCAAATGTTGGTCGGGTTAATGACATTTCCTCCCTCTCTATAATCTTCCGTTCTTTATGAATGTAGCCGCATTGGCGAATGTAGAACAGACGTCGAAATTCATGCGGCTGCGTTGAGAAAAACCAGCTTTTTCCGAATGCATCGCCGCAGATGCTCAACAGATGATTGCAATGTGCATGAACAGTATCTTGCTGCCCTCAAGCAGTTTTTTTGATTGCAGAAAAGACCGCTTTCAAGACAACCGTCGGTTGAACTTTTTCAAATGGGCGAATGAAAACGGAGTGTTGAAATACATGGAGGCGATTAAGGATGCATTCGTGTAGAGGTGTAGAAATGCGCAGCGATTAAATGATCGCGTTCATCTAAACCCGTTTCATCTCTTCTCATCAAACACAGAGGATGGAGACGACAGCAACGACAGCAACGACAGCAACGACAACGACGACAACAGCCCGCCGAACATTGAAGAACCACGTTCAGGGAAAGCCCGAATTAATTGTGCGCTGGCTGCAAGAATTTTACAATCAGCCATTGTGTTTAAACGAAATTTTGCCAATCTTACAGCAAACATCACCCGTTTCACTCCGATTAATCGACTACTTTGTAACAAATTATTCAAAGAAATTCAATGTGTGTTATCCGATGCAGGCAACGGGTGAATCAAGTGTACGACCATACATGGTGCATTTTCATTATAAACATGTCCTCAAATCATACAGCAAACGATTCTTTGACCCGTTTTGCCGACGAGAGCGTATTCGGTTTGAGGTGCGAGGTGCGTCCCCGATCGAAGAGACAACCATCGGCCAATTGAACTTTTTCAAATGGGCAATAGAAAACGGGGTGTTGAAATACATTGAGGCGAATCTGGCGGCGATCGAGACGGACATGAATTCAACGATTCGCGAACACAACAAAATCAAAGCAACGGAAGACAAGACTCCCAACGGTCGCCGCAAGCGTCGTGAAATGAGCAAAACATCGATGAAAGCCGCAAGTCGTCATGATATCGCGGTCACTGTGGATTTCGATTAGATGCACTTCGCCAATCTTTGAAACGCAACTGTTCAGCAGCCGCAAGTTGATCGCTGACCCGTTGGGCCGTCTGTGTTTCCGGAATCCACTGATGTTCGAAAAACCGTTGGGACAAACGGGCCGCTGTATCTTCAGCCCGAATTCCTTCTTTCACTATGCCTCGTAATTCCCGTGTAACATCTTGTCCTGCGCGATCCATACCATCCAACCACGTCGTCTGTTGAAGGGACGTGGCTGGCAATCCAGGACGCGTTGGCAGTGATGCTCCCGGGAATAGACGAATTGTGTCGTCGGGTCCCCAGAAACGAGTGTCTTGGCGAGAGGGTGCAGGTGGGGGGGCTCCCGACGTTCCCGATGTTCCCGACGGTTCCGTTGCGCTGATGCTCCATGCGCGATTGTTGATGGTATCCCGGGTGTTCCATTCCGCGCGTAAACGTGGCGCATCTCCCACACGGGATAAGGTGGACATGTCCGGCATGGGTGCGGCCCAGCTTTGCGTTTGCGCCAAACGGTCATTCAGACGTGCCTGGTGTTGGACCGTTTGCGACATTCCTTTTCTTACTTGCTGTGTTCTTTGTTTTGTGGTCTCCGCGGTTAATTACGACGGGTTTGGCGACGATGGGTTTGGCGAGTTTGGCGACCACGAGTTTGGCGACCACGAATTTGGCGACCACGAGTTTGGCGACCACGAGTTTGGCGACCACGAGTTTGGCGACCACCCACGAGTCCCCGACGCTGAATATCTTCGACATAATCACGCAATTCTCGAGGCGCATCTTTCATTGGTACTGTATGGATGACACGGACGACACGAGGGTCTTTGAGAAGTTCAAGAAAAACATCCGGACGCGTTGTATGTGTATAATGTTTAATCGCACTTTTAATTGTACGTTCTATATTATCAAGTGGATTCGTACGAGGGTCTGCAAGTAACATGCGAACAATTTCAGCATGTGTGGCTGCTGTAAGTTCATCTCCCGCTTTATAGGATGTTGGTGTGTAAGTGCAAGCTGCGTTAAGTGTGTCTGCATTGATTTCAGAACGAGCGTCGTCACGCGAACAACCTCTACATGACCGTTTTTGCACGCGGTTCTAAGAGGAGTAGGACTTGGGTTGAAACGATGACTTGCGAGTAACATACGCACTACATCTAAATGTCCGTTTTCGCATGCATTTGTCAATGCGAGATCACCAAATCCTCGAAGATCACTAAGACCCGTAATTCGAGGATCTGCGAGGAGTTCACGAACGATTTCTGTATGCCCGTTTCTGCTTGCCCCAATAATCGCCGAATTATAGAATGTTGACGGGTGAACACGGCCGTCTGCAAGGAGTTCTCGAACTATTTCTAAAAATCCATGATTGCTGGCAGAAATGAGAGGCTCATTCAAGGACGGGTCTACGCGACGATCCTCTAATAGGAAACGGACAACTCCAACATGATTTAATTTAGTTGCATGTTCAATGACAAAACGGTCCGGTGTTATACGGGGATCCCGTAAGAGCACGCCAACAGCAGGCGCATCTCCTGTTTTAACCGCAGTCGCGAAAAAATCATTTGTAAATTGCAGCGTTTCAATGCGCCGTCGATAATATCGGAGAGCATTTGAACGATGCGATCGGAGAGCTTTGAACGGTGCCGTTGCTTGAAAGGAGCGCATCCAATCATACCAATTCTTCGAATGCTCTTGAGGCAATTGTGTGCCGCGCGAATTCCGGGAACCACGCGAATTCTGCATCTTCGTGTTCGTGTTCATGTATCCATGTTTCGACGACAATGTGTTCAAGTCGCTCGAGTGCTGCTGTAATTTTAGCAATTTTGTTAAGTATTTCGGACATTCTCTAAAGTGGTTCGGGAAAGCTACTTGCGACCCTTGATAACCTTACGGACCTTACGGGTCTTGCGAACTTTGCGGTTTTTGGTTGCTTTGCGGTTTTTGGGCGTTTTCGTGGGCGTTTTCGCGGTGCGGCTGTTTTGGGTCCAATTAACAGGTTCAACGCTGTTTTCAATCACGCGATCCCCCTCCATTACGCGCAATGTTTGCACTCCGCGGCCGTTGCGGACATTCAAGTGACTCTCTTCATTCAACGGGGGTGCTCCTGGTACCAGTGCAAAATGCCGTGTAGTTGCGTGGATTTCGAACATTTTCTATTCTACCGTTAACAAAAAATGTTTGAAACCCCCGTTTGAACGGATTTTCTTAATGTTTTCGGCGAGGTTTGCGGGTTTTGCGTCTACCTCCCGAAACATTCGTCGGCAAAACATTTGGAATTCCTGTTTGCAAATTCGCGCGCGACCCAGGCCCCACGGTAGGTACTTTTTGCCTGTACTTTTTTGCCCGAATTGAGACCAAACGGATTTAAACAAAAGTACCGAGATTTGGCCCTGCACGCGACCTTGCGTTGAGCCTGTTCCAATTGACCGCGGGAGGAACAAGAGTTGCGGGTTCAGGAACAGGAGGTAACGTGGGAGGTACGGGTGGAATAATTGCGACAGGCCGTTGGCGTGTGAGGGCTTGGCCGTACACATCACCCATGTACAGTTTACGAGCGACGACTGTCTCACGTTCAGTAAATTCTAGATCTTTAATAACATCAGAACCCAGCTTCACCGGGCTTCCTTCTAATTTCCAACCATCGTCAATGAGACGCTGGATTTCAGCGATAGCCGCTTTGCGTTCTGCACGTAAGCGTGATACAATTTGTTCCATTTTAGATTCAGGGGGGAACTTATCTTCTTTAACTGATTTCGTGAATGCATCTATTTGTGTCCGTGTCGGTTTCATGTGGTCCCATAATTCCCGGGGTACATCTGCACGTGCAACTAAGAACGGTGTCAAATTGATTTCACCTGCAATAATAGTCAGCCATTCAACCACCGTGTATTCCATCACCTACTGTATTTGTTCAAAATGTAATGAACGGGGATTGTCGTGCTAAATTCAGTGTTGAATGCAATACACATTCAATGTTTTCGGCGAGGTTTGCGGGTTTTGTGTCCACCTCCTGTTAGCGGAACACCGTTTGATGCTCGTGGCAAAACATTTGGAATTCCTGTTTGCAAATTTGAGTCGGTTCCAATTGACCGCAGGAGGGACGAGGGTCGCGGGTTTAGGAACAGGAGGTACAATAAACGTGGGAGGAACGGGCGGGATAATTGCGACAGGCCGTTGGCGCGTGAAACGTTGTCCGTAGATGTCGCATGCTATATAAATTGTAGAACTTCCGCCGTTGCTTACACGAATAAAGTCCGAGCCCCTTATCGCCGGAGGTCCTTCCGGTTTCCAACCATCATCGATAAGACGACGACTTTCTGCGTTTACCCTTTCAAGTTCTGGGCGTAAGCTCGCTACCGCATTAGCAAAAAAACCACCATAACGATATTCAACCGCCTGTGCAGTCGACGCCTGCATCCATGTTACAACCGTGTACTCCATACTCTACACTGTCTTACGAATGTTCCGACGGGTTTTGCGACAAACATTCGGAATCCCCGTTTGCAAATTCGATACTTGACCGCAGTCAGTCGCGGGCTCTTTTGTCGCCCGGTCATTCATTGCGCATGTTCATTGCGCGCATGTTCATTGAGCATGTTCACGATTTCCGTGTATCCTTTTTCGCGCGCAATCTGCATCATCACGTCATTGTCACTTGTAGTCACGCCTCTTTCTGGTGGTAGCGCAAGGAGCAAACGAACAATTTCCGTGTGATGCCAGTAACATGCAATTCGAAGTGATGCATTGTCCCCTTCAGCTGGGTCAACTCCTCTTTCCAACGGTAAATCAAGGAGCATACGAACAATGTCTGTGTGTCCGTTGTATGATGCATTCCGAAGTGCTTGATTGTAATTTGAAGCTGGATCCACTCGTCTTTCCAACGGCAAATTCAGAAGCAAACGAACAATTTCCGTGTGCCCATTTTCACTCGCATTCCAAAGTGCTCGATTGTCTAGTGCAGCTGGGTCAACTCCTCTTTCCAACGGTAAATCAAGGAGCATACGAACATTGTCTTTGTGTCCGTAATAACATGATTTTCGAAGTGCTTCATTGTCGTCCGCTGCAGGATTCACCCGTCGTTCCGTAGGCAAATCAAGAAGCAAACGGACAATTTTCGTATGACCGGCTTTACATGCGGCAATAAATATGTCGTTACTGACATTTTCGCCATTTACAATTATCAGCATCTGTACCAACAGGGCGTTTCCAGACTTTACAGCATCCTCCAGAGAAACCGACGTTTGCGTTTGTGCAATTATGCGTAAGACCTCAATGTGTAATTCGTGTGTGTCCATGTGCCAAAAGGGTTTCAAGTACAAAATCATGTCAATTTTTTAGGACGGGCACCAAAAAAAGAACCGAGATTTGAACGCCCATGCAGCAAAAAGGCACGGACAATTTCAACATGTTTTTATCGAACACAATTCGGGTACTTGCTCTCCTGCTCAAGGAGCATTTGAACAATTTCCCTATGGCCGGCGTCGTATGCACTACGAATTGCTTCATTGTCATTTGCCGCCGAATCCACGCCTCTCTCCAATGGTAAATCAAGGAGCAAACGAACAATTTCCGTGCACCCATTTAAACATGCATTTTTAAGTGCTTGATTGCCGGCAGGACTGACTCCACGATCCAACGGCAAAGCAATGAGCAAACGGACAATTTTTGTGCGTCCGTATTGACATGCATAACGAAGCGCTAAATTGTCTCCGGCAGCTGGATTCACTCCTCTTTCCAACGGCAAATCAAGGAGCAAACGAACAATTTCCGTGTGCCCGTTTTCAACTGCATAAAGAAGCGCTTGATTTTCGATGGCACCCGGATTCACGCCTCGGTCCAACGGCAAATCAAGGAGCATACGAACAATTTCTGTTTGCCCTCTGTAGCTCGCAATCCGAATTGGTTCATCCCTATGTATTGTTGGATCAACGCCTCGTTCTGTAGGCAAATCAAGGAGCAAACGAACAATTTCCGTATGCTGGTTTTTAAATGCATGTTGAAATGCGTAATTGTCGCATGCAGCGGGATTAACGCCTCTCTCCAACGGCAAATCAAGGAGCAAACGAACAATTTCCGTGTGGCCATTCCAACATGCGTATCGGAGTGCTTCATTGTAATTTGCAGCTGGGTCAACTCCTCTTTCCAACGGCAAATCAAGGAACATACGAACAATTTCCGTGTACCCATTTCCACTCGCATATCGAAGCGCTGAATTGTCAAGTGCCGCTGGATTCACTCCACGGTCCAATGGCAAATCAAGGAGCATACGAACAATTTCCGTATCACCTGCTTTGCATGCGGCAATAAATATGTCGCTACTGACATTGTCGCCATTTTCGGTTATCAGCAGCTGCACTAACCGTGCATTTCCAGACTTTACAACATTTTCCAATGAAACGGGCGTCTGCGTTTGTGCGATTGTGCGTAAGATATTGATTAAATTTAATGGGTCCATGCAGCAAAATGAACGTATTTGAGGGGGTCAATTTTTATGAAGCATTGTTTTCGTAACCCCGTTCGCATTTTTAAGTGCTGCATTGTCTGCCGGATTCACTCCTCTTTCCAAATCAAGGAGCAAAACGAATAATTTCTGTATATTTGCGTGCACATTGGAGCGCTGTATTGCCGCATGCTCCTGGATTGACTCTTTCCAGAGACAACTCGAGGAGTTAACGAACAATTTCCGTGTGTCCGTGGTAAACTGCATTTTGAACTACCCTCGGATCCACTCCTCTTTCCAACGGCAAATCAAGGAGTAAGCGAACAATTTCCGTATGTCCGCGGCTGCTTGCAAATCGAAGCGCTCCACCGTCAATTGCTGCTGGATTAACACCTCTTTCCAACGGCAAATCAAGGAGCAGACGAACAATTTCTGTGTGTCCGCTGAAACACGCATTCCGAAGTGCTAGATTGTTTAGTGCAGCAGGATCAACACCGCGTTCTATCGGCAAATCGAGCAGCATACGGACAATGTCCGTTTCCCCGTTTTCGCATGCAACCCGAAGCGCCCAATTGTTGCGTGCAGCTGGATCCACTCCACGGTCCAACGGTAACTCAAGGAGCAAACGAACAATTTATGTGTGTCCGCTGAAACACGCATTCCGAAGTGATCGATTGTTTAGTGCAGCTGGATTCACTCCTCTTTCTAACGGCAAATCAAGGAGCATACGAACAATGTCCGTGTGCCCGCATGCACACGCATCCCGAAGTGCTGCATTGTCGATTGCTGCTAAATTTAATCCTCTTTCCAACGGCAAATCAAGGAGCAAACGGACAATGTCTGTGTGTCCGTCATAGCACGCATTTTGAAACGCATCATCCATGTCGAAACTTTTCCCCTGCGGCAAATCAAGTATCAAACGAACAATTTCCGTTTGTCCAAGATTACATGCGATATAAAATGTGTCAATACTGACATTGTCGACATCGTTAATTATCAGCAGCTGCACCAACCGGGCGTCTCCAAATTTTACAGCATCCTCCAATGAAACGGGCGCGGGTGTCTGTGCGATTGCGCGTAAGACCTCAAGCGACAACAATTTTCGTTCAAAAGTGTCCATGCGCGAACAAAGGCTACTGCGATAGCCTGTCAATTTTAGAACCGATCGAAGAGCATTTTGAGAATTTTAACAAATTGTACATTGTCGTTCGCGAAAAATGACAACACCCATACATGGTTTTCCAACACAGAAAATGACAACAATTTATGTTCTCCGTTGCGCGAAGAATCGTTTTTATGTTGGTAAAACCGCCAATCTTACTGCGCGATTCGAGCAACACCGTATGGGTGCGGGAGCCGCGTGGACTCAACGGTTTTCGCCAATACGCGTTGAACGCACGATTCTTGCTACATCACCGTTTGATGAAGACCGTGTCACAAAAGAGCTAATGGCTGAACACGGAATCGATAATGTGCGCGGTGGGTCGTATGTATCCATTGAGCTGAGTTCTGCTCAGAAACACTTACTCCGTCGGGAAATTTGGGGCGCACAAGACCGTTGTTGGACGTGTGGAGAAATGGGTCATTTCGCGAGCCAATGTACACATGACAATAAGACCCGTGTGTCGACCGTTTGGCAACAATTTGTGGAACGCTGGTTGTTGTGTTGTGTTCATAAAGAGAATGTTCTGTTGCCATCGTCTGTGACGTCTGTACCGTCTGTACCGTCTGTGCCGTCTGTGCCGTCTGTGCCAATTCAAATGTGTTCCCGTTGCGGGCGAACAAGTCACATGGTTGACCGGTGCTTTGCAAAAACCCACTTGAACGGGAGCGCTTTGCCGCAATTTCGCTCAAAAACACACAGTTAACGATGTTTTATCATTTATATTGCTCAAGAACTTCGGTGGCAGACATTGCAACCATAACATTTAATCGCATTAATTTTCAGACAAGGTTAATTTATTGCAATTTTAATGACCAGTTTTGAAGGCAATATGTGAAGAATCGCATTCGTTCGATTTTTTCGCGTCTACGAATATACGCAATGACTCGATTTGCTTACGCATCATCCAAATCTTTTTGGTCAGCCGCTTGAGTGTAATTATCAGGGCTGAGCTCGGAACAGCAGATGGGAACTCTAATAGGCTTCCCAGAACAGCTACTTTTCAATTTTTTTGACTGTTCTTAAACTGTTCTGGGAAGTCTTATGAACAAGAGAGAAGTTTTACAGAGGTCCCCTGGTCTGAGGTTGTTAATTTCTGCGCGGTTGAATGTGCGTCTGATGTGTGTATCCTTGTAGATGAGTGCATTCGAAATACCCGGTTGCTCCCGTATATTCTTTGGGCCAAAATCATACATTCAAACACCAGAATGCCAACGCAAAATTACGCATATTCTGAACCTAACGGGTGAAGAGATTGTCTGTAAAAATGTGAAATGGATTTATGCAGAAGATGATCCTACATTTGACATAATGCATAAAGTGTGGCCGTTTGCATTTGAATGGATAACATCGGTTTTAAACGAGAATACGGAAAACGTGATTTTCATTCATTGTAATCTTGGAATTAATAGGTCCGCGACAATCGCAATGGCTTTAGCCGTTGTCGCAACCAAAAAACCTGTTCTCAATTTAATCCATGAAGTGCGAATGAGAGATAGACGTTTAATTTTAACGAACGACGGTTTTATTCATGCTTTATTGCAATGGCAAGACCGATTGCTTGCTATCTAATGCAAAATGAAATTACCCTACAACAGTATTTGCACTCGCCAATGGAACACCGATGATTCTCAAACCTTTAAAGCTAAACAGGGTTGTCGGTCCAAAAAAATATTGTGACGGTGGTTTCTGTTACTCGATAAAAAACTAAGGAATGCAGTGTTCCTCTGTCCGAAAAAATTTGTCGGCGATTTCTGGTCTGAAATTCCGCCGGACGGAGATTGTGCTTACAACTGCCAAAACGAATCAAAAATTCAAGGTTACTACTGTTTTGCACACAGCACCTCTAACACCCCGTCAACAACCGCCTGGAAACGGCTCGTTCATTGCATTCCTTAATAAAAACAGATATTAACTTTGAAGCTCTATTGGATACGTAATCAGCAAATTTTCAATGTGTTCATGGAATTCTGTTCTCAGTCGCGTATTTCCATCACATCCAAACTCCACTTTCCATCCATTTTCAACGCGATAAAACCAAATGTAGTTTTCAGTTTCAGTTTCAAGGTGATTCAAACGAATATATTCTGCCGACATTCTATTAAATGGCACATGCGCATTCAGGGATCAAATTTTGGGCGCCCCCCGTTACATTGTCCCGTCTAAATAAAACACTATGCTTAAATTAAAGGTATGTCAGACGATGTCGTGCCTATTTCCGTTTCTCGGCTGCGCGAACTTGAAGCACTCGAGGCATCATTGGCCGCACGAATTGCGCATGAGCGCGAGGATGCAGTAGCTGCAGCAACAGCTGCACGATTGCGAAAGCTCAAGGATTTTAACAAAGCACATCCCGAGCAAAATACCAAACGTGTTATGAAGCATTATTTAGCAAATAAAGATGAAATTAATGCAAAACGTCGAGCGGCGCGGGCTGCTAAAAAACTTGCAGTCCCGGGAGCGGTTTAATGGTCTGTTAAATTATTTTCCGCGCCCGGTGTAGAAACAGATGTCCACGACCTCCGCAATCACCCGTAAAACATGCTTTGCTGCATACGAGCGAATGGGGTGGGTCCTCAGTTCCGCAGATTTAAATTGGAATCCTGTTGACAATTCGAAAAAGCTACAACCTCATTCAAATTTTAAACCAGGATCCAAAAAGACATTGAATTATGCTGCATCCGGTTTCATCATATTTACGGGTAAAGTCAGCAATATTAGCGTTGTTGACCTGGATGATCTGACGTTACCGATTCAAAAAGAGCTCATGGTACTAATGGCAGATTGCAATGCTATCCAGCAAACTCGCAAAGGACTCCATTATTTTTACCAATATGATCCAGCTATAAAGTCATCAACATCTCCAATTAAGCACGTGGACACACGGGGAGATGGTGGGTGCATTCTGTGCTTTCCGTCTGCATATAGTGTCCCCGAAGAAGGGCGTGTCGAATACATTTGGGAACGATTTCCCGAAGAGGGCGAAACCTTACAATTGTGCCCTCCTGATGTTATGGCAAAGCTGCATGAGTTGGGGTTAACCCGTAATGTGTTAAGCGAACCGGAAGCAACACGTACAAAGACATCTACAAAGACATCCACAAAGACATTTACGAAAACAGCCAAAGCAACCAAAGCAACCAAAGCAGCCCCAGCAGCCCCAGCAGCCCCAGCATATGAAGACATTTTGGACGCTAAGAAGAATGACAATGACAACCGTTTACGCCCATATTTTGAAGGGATATCAGTTGAACACTGGGACAATTACAGCGATTGGATTAAACTTGGACTTGTCCTTTTTAACGAGGGTTGTTCCGTATCTCTTTGGGACGAATTTTCACGCCAAAGCGATAAATACACAGACGGTTGCTGTGAGGAAAAATGGTTAACATTCAGACCCGACAGTGAAAATAAAGCTATGCTTTCAAGCATAATGGAGTGGGTCACCCCTATTGACGATGTGTTCGCATGTCAAACATTCGTAAAACAGTTAGGAGATGAAATTCATCATGAAGATGGACTCGTGTATGTCTTTGATCCAAACACTGGATTATGGGACCCAAGTGAAACCGCTCTAATTGCAGCAGTTCATAGACACAAGAAAGCATTAATTTTCAAACAGGGAAAAACAATTTTAAATTATGGCGGAATGACAGTGAAAATGAATCAAATGTTGCGTCATCTCAAATCCATTGTTAAAGCGGATACATTCATGTCCGCTGGTGTTGTGCGAACATTGGAGTATTTATTGTTTTCAGACGGCATTTTTCACATTCCCACTCAAACCTTTACACCAGGATTCGATAAAACGAAAGTGTTTACTGCACGCATTGCTCGTCCGTTTCCAAAAAAGCGAGATCCGGAATTGGAGGCCGAAGTGAATCGCTGGTTATTTATCGACCCGCTACAAAATGTGGACGTTGGACGGTATCTTAAATTGCGTTTAGCACGGTCGATTGCTGGTTGTTTTCGAGATAAAAAATTCATGGTGTGTCTCGGAGACGCAAATTCGAGCAAAGGAACGATAACTTCGGCGATGAGGGGAGCATTTGGAGGATATGTTGTTGAATGGAATGCAAATTATTTGAAATATAACCCGTCATCCGGTGCAGACGAAGCGAAAAAACTGTCGTGGATTTGCGCCATTAAAAACGCACGATTAGCACTTTCAAACGAATGTCGTATGGATAAAGCGTTGATTGATGGTAATTTGCTTAAAACACTGTCATCAGGAGGAGATCAGCTTACGGTGCGTCAGAATTTCCGCGATGAGGTACCCGTAACCCTGTTTGCATCCTTCTTTTATTTTGGAAACGATATGCCTGAAGTCTCGCCGAAGGACAGTGGTATTGCGACGCGATTACGGGTTGTACGCTTTACAAAACAATTCGTCGAAGAACCCGTTGGCCCGCATCAAGTTCTGGCGGATCCTGCAATTAAAGCAAAACTTTTGACGGATGAATGGCGAAATGCAATTTTTTGGACAATCGTTGATAGTTACGGAATTGTTATGGATGAACCGTCTGAAGTCGTGGAAGAAACAAAAGAGTGGGTTCCAGTGGGAAGATTTCGCGAGACCCTTGAAGAATTATTTACGATTGATATTTCGAACAAAAACGAAATGAATTACGTTGCTGCAAGGGAAATCATTTCGGCTGTTAGAGGTCGAGGAATTGTGATGAGTGATCCGAAAATTGGAAGAGAATTGAAAAAGCTTGGATTGATTTCCGACAGTAAACGGGTTGGTGATAAAGTCGTGCGTGTCTGGACAGGCATTAAACAAATTTAGGCCATGTGAACGTTTTTGTTAATTTTTGTTAAGTTTTAGATTTATTATCGTGTTACAGGTGTTACAGTGTTACAGTGTTACAGATGTTACAGATGTTACAGATGTTACAGGCTGTCATTAATTGCCTTTTTGCATAAAAATCAAAAAAAAACACACACGAAAAATAACGGCTAAAAAACATCCGTAACATCGGTAACATCGGTAACATCCGTAACATCGGTAACATCAGTAACATCCGTAACATTTTGTTTTTGGTACATTTTGTAATAGAAACATTATTAAAATTATTACATAATTAATACATGTGGGGGATGTATAGTTGGAATTGTCAAAAAATGTTCAAAATGAAGGATACACACATGCGCAGGAACCAATGTTTGTGTCTCTTGGCAAAGCGAACCAGCTGATATTTCGTTTTTTTAACGAAACGACGTTGTTAATCTTATGATTAAATAGCCCGGTATACATAGAAGAGAATATCAATGTCATCAACAATTTCCCATAGAATTGAGCAAGTTGTTGCTGAAATTAAACAACTACAGCGACAATATGCTACAAGCGGTAGTTTAACAGAAGATAATGTACAACGGCTTCAATTGCTTGACCGTTATTTACGAAAACAATTGCCAAAACTTTCGACAAGTGATCATGATGTGGGGTTTCAGATTACAAACGGGTTAGACCGCATTGGTAGTTTACTGCATCGACGAGTAAATTTAACACTTAAAAATGCAACTGTACATAAACTTATTTCAAATTTAAAAACATTTAATGATGTTTTGGACGAAATTGAATCGGGTACAATTGCATTGGACGATGCGCACATCGACTACATTAATGACAATAAGGATTTTTTTGCAAAAAAAATTCAAAATCCGTCTATAGGCGCGTTTCATGCTGAAATTACACGTGTTCTTGCACAAGCAGACCGTGTACTTGATGCACATCAAACGAATAGCACTGAAGACACAAATTTAAGTTCGGGGTCGACAAGTGATAATTCGATACACACAAAAACATCAATGTTTACGGATAAAAAAACAGTTACAACCCGTGTGCTTCCAACGACACCTGTTGCTCCAAAACCACCAGTTTCATCAAAGCCCCGTGTGCTTCCAACGACACCTGTTGCTTCAAAAACACCAGTTTCATCAAAGCCCCGTGTGCTTCCAACGACACCTGTTGCTTCAAAAATACCAGTTTCATCAAAGCCCCGTGTGCTTCCAACGACACCTGTTGCATTAAAAACTTCATTGATTTCAGCAACACATACTGTAACGAAAGACCACATGGATGCAACAATTGATTTTGTAACAAATGATTGCACACAATTATTTGATCCCTGTACGCGTGAAGCTCTTGCGAACATGTCAGAATTAGAATCACGTGTACAAGAACTCAAACGGGCTGCTACAATTAAACTTGAACCCCTTGAATCGATGCCAGCTGGTATTAAAACACGGTTGGAACTACTTCTGTATGTTTTAAATCGTGGAGAAAAACCCTCAATAACTTTGTTAAATTATCGTTCATACGGACAATTATACGAGGCATATTGGGACATTGCGATTTGTATGGGTATGGTCGATGCATTTCCAATCACAGATGAATTTTATATGTTATCTGGCAAAAAAGCAGAAGAAGTCCGCAATATTGAAGATCCCCATTTCAAGCAAAATCGAATTGAATACCTTAAAAACAGCAACGTTAATGAGGGAGCATCTGGTGTTTCTGACATTACATTTATGTATAAACAAGGTGACAACCTTACACACGATTCGAATGAATGTTCGCCACCCATTGTTTCGCTACAGGGCAAAAATCCAGTACTGTATTATTGCTCAAGTAAATATTTTAAACAAGACGCAAGAAAGGGTGTTGATAAATTTGATATTCAAAATATTGTTACAGCATTTCATAAGTTACCATCCGAATACAATCGTAAAATTGTTTTGCTTGTTAAAAACAAGGTTGCAGTCGAAGACAAACTAAAGCGTGCATTGCGGCGATATATTGCGGATGAAGCATCATTTATTTTTGGACTCGAAGACCTTCTTGCATGTCTTAATCGTTTATACGACGTTGTACATTCAATTGTGCGAAGCCCCGTTACTGAAGATTCTATTCGAGTAATTTTCAACATTAAAATGATTCCAAAGCCATTTATGCACTTGCGCCTTCATCAACATATGGCAGTTAATAAAATTGTTGATGCTATACAATTAAATGCAACAGTTGCAACGGTTGTTTCAAATCGTTATTTGGTTGGAATTCTTCCACGTGGTGGAAAAACATACATTGCTGGAGGAATTATCCAAGAACTTCAACCACAAAACGTTGTAGTATTACTTGGAGCTAAATCAGAAACATTGAGACAATTCAAAGACGAGTTATTCGACGCGTTTAGCAATTTTAATACGTACACATGTATTGATGTTGTAAGTATGCCCGCTGATTTTGAACCCGTTGCAAGTGAACGTTATATTTTTATAATGAGCGTTGAATTATTTAAAATTCCTGAAAGTTCACGTAAATTGCTAACACGCATTCTAAACGGTTCACTTAAAATCGGATTATTTATTTGCGATGAAGCGCATTTGAAGCAAACAACTCGTAAAGGTGAAACCGCGATGGCAACCGCAAGTAAAGGTGTTTCTGTAAAAGAGCCAGACGAAGAAACGGATAGATTACAAGAGCTTGACCGTCGCATCCAAGAACAAGCGCGCAAACGGAATATTCCGGTTGTTTATATGACCGGAACATATATTAAACCAAAAACTGCACTTTTAATTCCAGATAATCAAACGGTACTTTGGGAATACGAGGATGTTCAAATGGCAAAACAATTATCCGCAAATGAGGGATACTTTCACGAAAATTTTGGTTCATTGTACAAGAATGCACTTGAAAAGTGTCAGCGATATGGCGAAACAATTGTAACAATTGAAGCGCAATATAAGCGTTTTCCAGCATTAACATTGATAACGTCAGAGTTTTCAGACGACGCTAAAGCTGCATTTTCAAAACATTCACATGGTGGCGTTTCAACATTACCGCAATTATTCCATGTTAAAAGTGATTTTGAACCACGTACAGTTAATCCCGATGAATGGTATAAGGGGTTTGCAAATCCAGCGGGTGTACTACAATTACTTAATTATCTTTGTCCAAAAGACGAACAAATTGAAACAACTTCCGAAGGTATTCAAATTAGCACAATTTCTTCTGTAATGAACCGTATAAATCATATTGCACAAATGATGGGTGACCGTTTGGCTCACTTTACAAGCTCGTTTGTAACACATTCGCAATTATGGTTTTTACCAAGTGGTGGGCCAGGACAGCCGTTACGAAAACGTTTATGTGCATTGGCTGGAGCCATTTTTCAAATTCCATGGTTTCGGCGCAATTTTGATATCGTTGCAGTGTCGTCGCATGTAGATTGGTCATTAATTCCAGGCGCAAATGATAAAAGCATTAAAATTCGGGGACGTGGAGATGCACCACAAGGAATTTTTCGATGGACATGCCCTGATAATCGCGAGTGGGGATTAAAGGGATGCTTAACGGACGTGGAACAATCAGTTCGACGCGGAAACAAAGGCTTAATTATTCTTACACAAGATATGCTTCATTTGGGTATTTCACTCAAATGCGTTGATATTGTTGTGCTGTTGGATGATGATAAATCCGCTGACACGCGTATTCAAAAAATGTATAGATCACTTACAGAATCAACGGGGAAAAAATGCGGGTTTGTTGTGGATTTAAATTACTTTCGTACAGTTAACGCATTATTAAATTATGCAATTGAAACGAAGAAGGCACGCAAAGGTCGTGTGCATCGTGAACATGTGAAGCAGCTGTATGGTGAAATTTTGGATATTTATTCATTTGATGTTGATACCCCCGGGCTTAAAACAAAAGTGGAACGCAAACTTCCTGAACTTGAACGATTAATGAGAAAACATGCGGGTCGTGATGGGATTGTGTTGGATGCTGCTGGAAATGCATTAAATCGGAACGTGGATCTTGCGCTAACATCAATGTATGATCCAGATGCAATGTCGTCGCTGTTTGGCAAATTGCGAACAGAATCGCGGCGAATTTTGCGTAAAGATGAAACAGATGTTGAACGTGCAACGGTAATTTCACATGGTACGTCACGCGAAGGTGACTCCGAAGAAGATTCAGATTCATCCGAACGCGTTATGGAATTGTTTCCGTCAGCATTTGATGGAAATCAAAAACGCATGGCGTATTTGGAAATGTTCAAAACTACAATGAAATTTGGAGCAATGGGGACAAATGCTGCAACCGTTGATGAATTAATTTCACGTCTTGAGAATGACCCTAAATTGCGTGATATTGTATATGACACACTGATTAAACGTGGTATAATTGTTCAACAAGATACATTGCCATTTGAAATGCAACGGGATGGTGTAATTGATGATGTTGTAATTCCTGGTTTACGAAAAATGAAAGATGACGGAAAAGAAACATCATATGTAGGGATGCGTGACGCAATTGAAGATGACAGCAAATACCCAGCTGCGGTCCAATCTGTGTTGGAATACATTCGCGATAATTTGGCACCCAAAGATGTTGAGCGTCACAAATACGGCGAGGTGTTTACTCCAATGACACTTGTCCATGAAATGTTAGACACATTGAATGATAAGGGGGTTTGGTCGAATAAGAACCTGACATGGCTTGATCCTGCAAATGGTATGGGAAATTACCCGATTGCCGTGTTCATGCGATTGTGTTACGGATTTCGCGTTAAGGGTGGTGCATATATTGGAATTGGACCCGATGGCGAGGGAGAATTTAATCCTGGATTAACAAAGATTATTCCGGATGAAGCCGACCGCCGTGCCCACATTGTGAAACACATGTTATTTATGGTCGAATTAAACATGAAAAATAATGCTATTGCGAAACGATTGTTTGCAAAATTGGCACCTGGCGTTACGGCGAACATTATTCAAATGCACAGAGTGAATGGTTTTTTGGCGAATGTGCCAATGAAGTTTCCAAACGGAACTGTAAACCAGTTTGATATTGTGATGGGGAATCCGCCATTTCAAGGAGGTGCTGTTAAAAGTAAAACAACAAGTGCTACACGTAAAATGCGCAAAGATTTGGATGTTGAACAAAGTAAACACTCGAATTTATGGATTCCGTTTGTAAAAAAGATTCTTACAACACAATTGAAACCAAATGGATTTTTGCTATTTATTCATCCAATTGGATGGTTTAAACCAGATAAAACGGGAATTCATGACCTAATGATGGCATTTCAAATTTGTAATTTACGTATTTTTGAGGGTCAGCAATCACAAAAAATATTTTCAGGGAAAGGAAAAATCAATGCGGCATATTATCTTTTACAAAACGCTCCAATCAATACTACTACAAAAATTACAGATAGAACTGGGATTACGGAGTCCGTTCAATTAACCAGTACATCAATTATTGCTTTGGCGATTAATTCAATATTTACAAAAATTCAACAAAAGGCCTCGCTTTTTTTTGAAAGCGATGACCTTAAACAACTTTCAATCAATAAAACTGTGTGTTCAATTGGTACATCTAAGCAATTACATCGAATAAGCGAAACTGGTGAGATTACATTTGTTAAAACAAGTGTCAATCATAAATTTCAACATGATCCAAAACTAATTATTTCTGGTTATCATAATCCAAGAATATTTTTTGATAAAGCTGGTGAATTTGGATTAATTGGAACACATCAACACTATTTTATTGGAAAAAATTTAAACAAGTTAGAAGATTATTTCAAAACAAAGTTGTCAGCGTTATTATTAAAACAAATTAAATTTGACCAAGAATTCATTGAACCTAAATATTACCCCGATATTCGTGATATTCCTGTACACAAAATTACAGACGAAACCTTAGCAGACTATTTCGGCTTTACGAAAAAAGAACGTGAACTAATTAATGCAACACATTACCCAAAGCGAGAATATAAATTTAGAGAAATAACATGCGCACAATTACGAAAAGAAAAACCAGAAGCAACGCCACATGGCGGTCAACGTTATACACGAAAAATGCATCGAAAAAGTGGTACTGAATGTGCATAATTAGAGGAAAACTATGTTTTAATCAGCCAACCCCCGCAAAAAATGACAAGTCAGCAATAATTTAGAATACCATTTCAAGATGTACATTTATCTCGCGTCATCTTCATTTTTCCGAGACATGTGTCTTGGAAAAATTGGATGCACCGTCGAGCCACACGGGCGACTTAGTACATATCTAACGGGTTGCCCTCCAGGACTCACGCACGACATCGAATACGACGCAATTTGGGAAACAACGGCAACGACACGGGATGAACTCTTCGACTTCGAAGATGAAGTTCACAACAACTTCATACACTATCGCGCAATGCGAAACAAACCAGGCGATTCAGAATGGTTCAATTTCCAAGGTAAACATCCATGCGATGAGGTTACACGGTTCATGGAATCTCGTCCATGGGTCCGGCGACGTGTTCCGCTCTCTGAAATCTTCCCTCCAAAACAACCCTTACGCTATCTGCGCAAACAATTCCCTAAAAACCTCAAATTTATCAAAGAACGCGAAGCTCGCAACGCCGCGCTTAATTTCATACAGGAGCCCGTTGTTTCCGCAATATCCGCATTTGTAGCAGACGCCGAGACCAACGCCGGATATGTAATTGCACCCTGCGGGTCCGGCAAAACAATAATGACCGTGCGAGGCATTCGCGGATTGCGAAAATGTGTAATTTGCTGCCCTTCCAAACAAATTCAACTTCAGTGGCAGACCGCACTTCTCGCAGAGGGTGTTTTTTCTGCATCGCAAATTCATACAGTCGGCAGTTCTGGAACAACGGACCCGTTAGCCATTCGCGAATTCTTCGAAATGGATGCATTCTGCATTATTTCCACATACATGTCCTCCCACAAGCTGGTTGAAATGTTAAACAGCACTCTCGAGTTGATAATTCTCGATGAAGCACACCACATGGCCGGCATTGTCGCCGAGTGTGACACGGGCGAAGGTCGCACGCGCCGACTTATGTTGAAAGCATCCGAACTCGGAATCAAACGGCTGTCGCTTACCTTTACTCCGCGCTTTATCGCAGATTGCACAGACGCCAAATACCTTACAATGGATGACCGTGTCGTATTCGGTACAAAAATCGCCGAACTCAAACTTCGCGACCTTATCCGTAAGGGCGTTTTACCTGATTATCGCCTGTGGTTAATGCGCGATGAATCGCAAAAAGGAAACGGCATTCTTGGAAAAGCAGCGTGTATTCTGGAAGCGTGGGCTGCAACGGAAATTGTTCGCGGAGAAGAACGATTTATTCAAAACCACCTTATCGTGTTTGCAGCAACCACACAGGAAGCGAAAGAATTTGAATGTTTTTTCAAAGAACGAGCCGTGGGTACACACGTATTGCGGGTTGAAGAGGGTGATGCGTTGGAAACTCCCATCGCTCTTTTCACGGCTGCCCCGCGCGCAATCTTGATTAATTGCTTTGTTCTCAACGAGGGCGTCGATATTCCAATCGCAGATTCCGTAGCGATCACATACCCCAAACAATCGCGTGGACAAATTACACAAATGGTATTACGCGCCGGCCGTTGGTTTGAGGGCAAGCCGATATTTCACGTTATTCTTCCAACGCTCGGAGATGAAGACCTGTCGGGAATCGAAGAAGTTCTGTCGGCACTCGCGTCCTGTGATGAACAGATTCGCGATGAAATTGTGTTTCGCACAAAGTCCGGCTCCTCGGAGTCATTGTCGTCGTCGCCGTCACCGTCCGAAAAAAGCGAAATTCACCCTGAATGCATCATGATCGAAGAATTTGAAGCACACCCCGATGAAATTCTAAGGTGCTTTAGAAATATTCGCAGAAATATATTTCAGACGAAGGACAGTCGGCGCATTCAGGATGTGTGCATTCAACGACATGTGGACACCAGTATTGAATATGAATTGTTGCGCCGTGAAATTCCCGAATTGCCAGACAATCCGCTACCCAAAGACGTGACGTGGTACGACTATTTACACCCTACATCGGTCGAAAGACTGTCGTGTAGGGACTTTGTGAAAACAATTCTTGAAACGCACAATCTGCGTGTAGCCCACGCGTACGATGAATGGCGCGAGGCGGCGGAACTGCCAACCGTGCAACATATTACAGACGGATACTTTGGCAAAGATGACACGAACTTTAATTTGCTTCGTGAAAAATACGGAAAGAAAATGGGGCGTGGACGTTAATCGCATCCACGAATTGTTTATGACAAAAGTAGCATGTTTTGAGACACCGTTTGTAACCCGCGGATCCAACGGATGATTGTGACAAAAGTAACAGCAGTTTTGAGACACCGTTTGTAACCCGCGGATCCAACAGGTCCCATCGATAAATTGTTTATGACAAAAGTAGCAGCAGTTTTGAGACACCGTTAATAGTAGCTCGCGTAGGGCGAGCCCTTACGAAACTTTAGCGGGTACCGCGAACGTAGTCGCTGCGATTGAGTTTTAATCATAAAAGCACCCCACTTACCTTCTTTCTCCAATGCGCGCCGCGCTTCAGCGATTTTGGGTACTAATTCATCGCACTCTTGAACTACATACGTTCGTCGAGCAACAAATTCACCGTCAGTTCGCGTTGACTTCCACTGTAATGAATTAGATGTGTAAGCGAGCTGACTCGTCAACGAATCGTATTCGTTCCAAATCAGGGTAACTCTTTCGTGTTCTTCATTGTTCATTCTTGGGGGATTTCCTTGAGTTTGGGACAGTCATCATTTTGATGTTGTCAATGTTATCTATCACCCCCAAAAAAGACGTTGTTTAACAACATTATTTGTCGGTGTCATCTGCAACCGGGTTAAACAACACCATCAACATCGTCAAACGCTATTCATCTGGAACACGACAGCAGAGATTGTAGCCGTTGTGGGGTCGTCGTTGTTCTGACGCTCGATTTCGGTTAGGGGCGAACGCTGCGAAAGTGGGTGTTCCATTTTCGCGACACCATTCTTGAAAACACTTGTAAAGTTCAGCATTGCGCTTGCTTTCGATTTATCCGTAATCCACTTACGGAAAAACACACCTCGTTCGGCGCACAAAGCTCCTTGATTCCCGCGCGATTGTGGGAAAATCACGCGGTCATCAATCTTTGATAAATACTTGCCAATTGCAAGTGTAAATGACGGGCGCTCAATTATCTTGCGCAATAAGGAAAAATCGGCGATCTCCATCTTCCACGCATCGTTCGTTGTTATGAACGTTCGCGCTATGTTGGGAATGCGGTTAGATCGTAATCCTTTCGGGGTTGACAGTACCGTAGCAAACTCAAACGCAACATTCGAGGATTCCCGTAGCATGCGAGGCCGCAGGCGTGCAGCACATGGAGCACCGAAGCCCAAACGGACATCCGAGGAGTCCCGTAGCATGCGAGGCCGCAGGCCGAGCCCGTGCAGCACATGGAGCACCGAAGCCCAAACGGACATCCGAGGAGTCCCGTAGCATGCGAGGCCGCAGGCCGAGCCCGTGCAGCACATGGAGCACCGAAACACAAACGGACATCCGAGGAGTCCCGTAGCATGCGAGGCCGCAGGCCGAGCCCGTGCAGCACATGGAGCACCGAAACACAAACGGACATCCGAGGAGTCCCGTAGCAAACGCATCACAAATGCGCATCCGATGATTCCCGTACTAACACAGCATAAACGCAACATCCGATGAGTCCCGAAGCGCAAACGCAACATCTGAGTATTCCCATACTAACGCAGCATAAACGCGCATCTGAGGATTTCCATACTAACGCAGCATAAACGCGACATCAAATGTGTCCCGTAGCAAACGCAACATCGGATGAGCCCCGTAGCAAACACATTGCACACGCAACATCCGATGAGCCCCGTAGTTAACACATCGCAAACGCAACATCAGATGAGCCCCGTAGCAAACACATTGCACACGCAACATCCGATGAGCCCCGTAGCACAAACGTAAAAGACAGGAGTCCCGTAGCACAAACGCAGCATCCGATGAGACCCGTAGTACAAACGCAGCATCCGATGAGCCCCGTAGCAAACACAGCACAAACGCAGCATCCGAGGAGCCCCGTAGCAAACGCAGCATCCGATGAGCCCCGTAGCAAACACAGCACAAACGCAGCATCCGAGGAGCCCCGTAGCAAACGCAGCATCCGATGAGTCCCATAGCACAAACACAGCACAAACGCAGCATCCGAGGAGCCCCGTAGCACAATCACAGCACAAACGCGACATCAAAGAAATCCCGTATTCCAAACAACAGCCCCCGGCATTTCAAAAAATCAACCGCAAATTTTGAAATACCGCGAGCTAAAATTAAAACCACCCCCCCCGACAAGAGAAATGTCCACCCAACCAACGAATCAACTTTATTCCGCATCCAAAGTTGACGCCCACGATGACGATCCATACAAGTCAATAATGTCCGCCGTTGAAACCTTCAAGAGCGCCGTCATCCGTGTTCGCGACATTCTTCGTGGACCTGGTTGTGGAATCACTGGCATGGATTCAATGCGGCACATTTGCCTGTATCTTCTAAGTCGATACATGACGCGCGCAAAGGTGACATTGTTGGAAGTCCCCGAAGAATTCGCGTGGGAAACACTCATTGAAACCGCGCAAACTAAAAACGGCGGCGTGCAGAAGGCCCTCGATTGCTTCTACCATACGGACGCGGATTGTTTGGTCCAACACTTTGACCGTTTGTTTGGAACCGAGAAATTTTCATTCGACATCAAGAGTCCTCAAAAACACAAGGAGATTCTGGAAATCCTGAATCCCGTTCGCATGGAAGATGTCGATTGTCAAATGGATATTCTTGGCTGGGTGTATGAACAGCACCTCAAGACGGGGTCGTCCTCTGCTGGACGCGATTTGGGCCAATTCTTCACGGATCGCTTTATCTGCGAATACATGGCGGAACTGTGCAAGCCTAAATTCAAAAGCGCCGGTGTTCCTGAATCCGTATGCGACCCTTCGATGGGAACCGGCGGCTTTCTGTGTGCATTTGTTAAATATTTCAAAAAACATCACGCACCAATCGATTGGGCCGTACAGCAAAAGGAGATTCACGGATGCGACACGGACCCTCGAGTTGCTGGCGTGTGCCGCCTCAATCTCTTTATGGAAACGGGAGGCAATCGCACCACCAATGTGAGAACACACGATTCTCTGTATGGCGACCTGACACAAACGGGCTATGATGTGATTCTCGCAAATATGCCGTTTGGCCTCAAGGGAATTAAACATGCCGACTGCTGCGAGCGTGTAAAAGCCCTCAAAATTCGTGGAACCAAGTCGGAACCACTGTTCTTGCAACTGATGATGGTGTCGCTCAATGTGGGAGGACGATGTGCCGTCGTGGTTCCAGACGGAATGTTGGTGAATGGGTCGTCCTGTCACGATGAAACCCGTAAGCATTTACTGGACAACTTTGAGCTCAAACGGGTGATCAAGATGAAGGGGCAATTCTTTATGAACACGGGGATTCAGCCATCCATTCTCTTCTTCGAAAACACGGGCAAACCGACGGAAGCCGTTGAATTCTGGGATGTTGTGAGGGGTGCCAAGGGTGAGCTGACGGAAACGATGGTTGTGTCGGTTCCTCGCGCCAAGTTTGATGCGTCGTGCTCGCTGGATATGCGTCGCTATTTGGAAAGCGACAAGCCTGCGGCGAATCCTGCGGGGTTTCCGATGGTGAAGTTGGGGGATATTGTGACACATGAAAATGGCAAAACGCTCTCCTCGGCTGAAAAGGATGAGGGTGGCGAATATGATGTCATGGGGGGTGGTATGACGTACAATGGAAAAACCAGCAAGTTCAACCGTGATGGTGAAACGATCAGTGTCAGCAAGAGCGGCGCATCTGCGGGGTTTGTGGCATTTCACGGGAAGAAATATTGGGCGGGCGATTGCCTCACCATGATTCCTAAGACGCCTGCATGCAACATCCGCTATCTTTACTATTATTTGAAGCTAAATAGCAATCTTACCACATCTACTGTATCGGGGAGCACCATTCCTCATTGTAAGTGGGACGATATCAAAAACATTTCCGTGATACTCCCACTCCTTCCCATCCAGCAAGAAATCGTCGCAACGCTGGACCGCATCTACAACCCAGGTACAACGGAACTTGCCGAAACGCTCAAACTCACGAGCCGAGCGATGGACTTGGTATTGGCGAGTCCTGGCGGTGCGACGCTGGAGCCAATTGTTGATGCGCAGCGACTCATTCGCAAGTCGGCGCAGATGGTGGCGGATGTCAAGGCGCAGATGGTGGCGATCATGAAGTCCGTGGCGAGCCGTGGGTTTCCTTTGAAGCAAATCAAAGAAGTGATGAATATTGTCGGTGGTAAAGGAAACAAGGAACGCACAAAGGAAATTGCGGATGGGCATACTATTCCATATTATGAGTCCAATGGCGTGTTTGGTTATGTAGCCGACTCATTATATACAGGAGAATATACCGTTACAGCGAGATGTATGAGCATTGGTTCAGTCCATTTCATAAATGGTGCGTTTTATCCTTCAGATCACACAATAAACTTTACATCACTTGATACAAATGTTATCAATAACCGATACTTCTATTATTGGTTGCTTATGAACAACGATATTCTAAAGGCAATGTCTTCGGGCATCAAGCCTGGTATCCGAAAGTCAGATGTTGCTGAGATAAAGATGCCGATTCCACCGATTGAGTTTCAGCGTTCAGTATTGAAACGTATGCAAGACTTGGATTCCCAGCAACAGAGCCTTATTACTCTCCAGAAGCAGACCGACGACAATGCCCGTTTCATTCTGGAATCCTATCTTAATGTAGCGGGGCCATCTGAGGAAAGCAAAGAAGAAAGTACAGAGAAAAGTACAGAGGAAAGTACAGAGGAAACTGCAATAGACGCCGCTCCAATGCCTGCAAAGAAAATAGTGAAACGTAAAAAGGCTGCTGTTTCTACGCATGTCGAATAATTAAGAATGTTAACTGCATTGTTATCTGGGTGGTTTAACGGAATTTTTTGCTATATCAAACACCACACAACATTAAATTCAAACCAAATTCAACCCAAAAATTGATTCGGCAAACCCACCCGTATTGATCATGCAATGTCCGACCCTTTACGTGAAAATATTAAAACGCAGGAAGCAGTTCGTGGCGTTCTTGCCTCAATTCAAGCATCTTCGTTGAATACATCACCGTATAAGGAATTCTGGATGGAAATGGCTTTGAGTTTATATTATAAAACAATTGAACAATTGGAAAAAGAAGCAGTTGATATTGAAATGACGACGCAATTAGAGAACAACGTTCTAGATACAGCAAAATCAGATACGTTTGAACTGTTGAATGCCTTAGATTTGAATATTCAGGAATTATTTGAAAAAGCAATAAACGATTTGAACATCCCATTGTGTAAAATATTGTTATATTGTGGATCAGATCCAACTATTCACAATTACGGATATTATTATATGGTTGCCGATAATGTGGAATTGCTAACGTTGCTTTTAAAACATCATGAACCTGATGCAAAAATGATGCATAACATACTTCATAAAGCATCGTGCTCATTAAAAGAGCCAAGTTCAACTTTGTGTGTTAAACTGCTGCTAACGACATATAACATGAAATCTGGTGAAGATTGGCTAAGTGCATTTGATTTGTCTTGTAAATTAGGATACCGTGATAAAGTTACATTGTTTCTTGATTCAGGAAAAATACCTGAAGCAGCGAAACGTCGCGCGTATTCGTTCGTAATAATAATGAAATTAAAGAAATTCTCGAGAAATATCCGATTGAACGATGCTGTGAGCATTTTCCTTTGTGTCGCTTAAAAACTCATTATGAATAAACACTAAAATCATAGGGGGTTCTGTCCCAGTTAAAGCCTACAATCTCATTAAAAAATCAACAATGCAGTACAACCCGCTGGATTTTACCTCGTATCGAACGGAACCACCCGTTGAAGAATATCGCAGTTACCGTCAACCAAAACCCGACGGATTCGAAGCCGTTTACTTAGTGTCTACAACACACCGATTTGGATTGTGCAGAGAATCACAGCCACGCACCGATGAATATTTTTTTGACCAAGTTCAACAATTCTTTCTCGTTGGTTCTAACAATAAATTTGCATGGTTATCGTCTCGCTGCCGTGAGACCGACAATGATATATACTCAATTAGCACCGTAAGTTTAACGCAAATTACTGAAAGTGACGTGTACATGCGCATTTATGACACATTTAATGAGATTCCATTGCGCCCTGTTCCCATACAGGCTCCTCGAAAGGTAGAGACGTGGTCCATGATGTGTCCATGAATTACTGCACTTTTTCAATTAAGAATGCCAATTTACTGTCTATGTCTGCTAATAAACGAACAACTTCTTTCAAATCCCCTGTTTTTGTGATTGCGGTTTTCCCCATAATTGTGTCTGCGGCCACAGTCTTTTTCTTCTTGGCGGTAATCGGGAGGTCTTCGCCTTCTGGATCAGCTGCTGCAGCTATTGCGGTTCTTCTTTTAATTGTCTCTTCGATTGCTTCTCGTCCTGTTAATTCAATGATTTCTTCAATAGGTCTGTGTTCATTAATTCCGCCGCCAATTTACGCCTTGCGGCATAAATGGAACCTGTAGTCCGTTGATGTTCTGTAGCAATTACTTTAATGGTTTTTTTCTCTTGAATGGATGTCAGAAGTTTAAGAACTTCATCATCCGTCCATTTTTGTCCCATTCTTGCCGGAAATTTTGCAGTAGCCATCGTTGACATCCTTCATGGTTGTAAAAGGATTTTTGCGGTGAAGTTCTACCCCCCTTTTTGGTCCCCCCTTTCAGCATCAAACGGGAAATGTAATTGCCGGCGCGTAATTAACTCCAGAGAGTATTCCATCCGCAACCCGTTCAAGAAAATCCGGCTTTAAAATCGGAAGATTTTCGATGATCCTACGTGTTTGCGGTTTAATCAGAAAATGATAAAACGCAAAATGTGGCGCAGCCTTGTTAATTTCATGCGCCAACGCAAAAAAATTGAATGGATGTCCTTCATATTGACAAATGAAGTATTTGCGTGAAAAAATGGTTTTAACGGCAGGATTTGCATGAATTTCATCAAAAAACGTTTCAAAAAATGCCGCGAAGAAAATCGCTAAATCAAGTCCAGGAATACATTTGACAGATTCCAATTCATGGATGTCAATATTATGGTAATGCAGTCCTCGGAATTCCATACAGCTGTACCCAAAATCAATCAGTTTCAAGGTACCTGTTGCGTCCATCATAACATTTTTCGAATGAAGGTCTCGATGTGTAAAATTGTATTTCCGTTTGAGAACATCAAGCGTGTGACCCAATTGTTTTAAAAAGGGTGCGAACCAATCAAGTTGAATTCCATGTTTGTGTTCAATGAAGGATTCCAATGAATATTTAATTGGCTCCATGAGAATATAAAACGTTATTGCATCTTCGCCATCCCAATTGCCAATCCAATGAGAATCGGAATGTGTAGAATGTTTGTCGTGCCCAATCGTGTGTGGATCGCGGAACAATTGTAATGGCCGACAAATGTTTGCGCCAACGTCTGGGTCACATGCAAGAATCGTTTGAATTAATGTCTCGATGTAAATATTGCGAATTTGTTGTTCAAAAAACCGTCTCTTTTTGTGCTGCGCCATTTTCACAGGTGCAGTAATTGTGATTGACTTGTAAATGCGACGACCGTCTTCGGACCTATACAAAACACCAAAGGAACCTCTTTCATGAGCAATTTGGGGAGCTAATATATTTAAATTGCGGTTACCCGACCGCGCGACACTTTTTTTAGAAATTGCGTCCTCAATGCGTTCTAACGGTGCTAACTTTTGGGCTTCTGCAATGAAAAATGGTAAAAGTAAATCATCTAACGCAGCTTCCGCCGAGAGATGTTGGATGACGTCGCCGATGTCGCGTTGTCCAAGAACTGCTGCAAACGCATCTGTGTGGTTCAGCGGCCTTCCGGGCGTACGTAACGTTCTCCTACGGTTCGACACACTGTTTCGTGTTTTGCGCCCTTCGGAATTCTTGCGTTGAATGTTTCGAAGAATCTTGTCTTCTTCGCTTTCCATCTCTACAAAAGAATAATATATTTGCCGACCTTAAGCAACTGCGCGGTTGTTACATCAGCAAATGTCGACCGCAGAATTATCGTATGGTGAACGTGTTGTTCGCACATCGTTCAATGTCACGGGTTGGTGAATTCGATTAAGCAGAAAACGGCAGAATTGATTAATCTCGTTGCAAATTCAGAAAGTCCTGATCCGCGTCTTACCGAACTTGCTGTAACGCACTTTGAGACAGCGGCAATGTGGGCTGTCAAGGCTGCTACGGCTACGGCTGCTGTTGTGCGTTCATGATAAATCCATGTTATTGAAATCATTTAATACTTGCATTTTGCACATATTAATTGATTTTTTGAAAATATCTTAGTTCGTTTCAAAACATTGCTTAATTGTGTCACAACCGTTAAACTCGAAACGGATGCAGGAACGATTGTTTGAATTTGAACAAAAGTGGTCGGAAGGGAATTCTAAGAGTCCCGTTAGAAAATTGACGTGCCAAGTTTTGTTTGATTCAACGCAAGCAATGCAATCAATTCAAGCGAATCTTGACAAATTGAGTGAATATGACGCACTGTTCGCGAGCGATGATGCGTTTATTCCAATTCGAGACATTGGAGCATCGTTGATTGCGTCAGCGACCTTTGCGCTTGAAACGGAGGCTGTGAGACTTGAAACGGTGGCTGAAACGGTGGCTGAAACGGTTGCTAAAACGGTGGCTGAAACGGTGGCTGAAACGGTTGCTAAAACGGTGGCTGAAACCTGCGAAGACCAAATGCAACGCTTGTCAATACTTGCACACTATCCATCATTATCACCCGAATTTGCACAAACAATCTTTGAATACGCAATAGCAAACGGAGAATTGGGGTCCATCCGTATGTTGCGCGAACTCGATTTAATAACAATTGACGGGAATTGTTTACTGTTTGGAACGGCATTTAGGGATGCTGTACGAAACGGATTTGTGCACATTGTCCGTGAATTTCTTGACGAAATCCTTCCTTGTTGTTTGTCAGAAACGTCGTATTATCGCATGCAATTGCTTTTTACATGCTCAACAACACTTGACATGCTTGAATTAATTTTTCACGCGCTTGTTTCGGTGCAAGAGTATAATGATACTATAGGAAGGTTAAGATTCGCGCATCACACATTTATCGTTGCGTCTATCCATGCCGCAATTTCAACACAAAATATTCAACTTTTAACATTTTTCTTGTCAAAATGGCCCAACCTCGTAACATCACGCACATTTATCGAATGTTACAAAACACGCAATGACGAATTAATTCATGCAATGTGTATAGCAATAACTCGCGACGGCAGATTTTACCTCAGGTCTGACAGTTGGCATGGCGGAAATAAGAATAGTTTAACAGTGGCGATTCAATGTCCATCGTGCTGTTTAAGCGTCGACACTCGCCCATGCGGTTGTATATTGGCTGTAAAATATTTAATAGACCATTGTTCAACGCCGGAACACATCATACTTGCAATTACAGAGCGACGTCCGGAAATTCTGCGTTTACTCCTTTCAGCGAAACATGCTAACGGCAATCCTGTAATAAAGCATGACGTTGGTCTTGCGGTACGTACAGCAATTCGCTTGAAGCAAACGGAGTGTCTTCGTGTATTAATGGAATTCCAAGGTCAACACTACATTGAAAACAAAGCACTCATTAAAGCATGTGGCCGTGGCGATCTTGATGCCGTGCGCGAATTGCTGAGGGACCCTGACATCGACCCAACGGCTTTTCGGAATGGGGCTCTTCGTGCTGCTGTTCGTAATGCAATTCGTAATGCAATTCGTAATGCAATTCGCAATGCAATTCGCAACCCGCAACACCAAGAGATCCTCCGTTTGCTCCTCGAACATCCACGTTTCAAAGTTACAACTGCTGTTAAAAATTGTATTTACATGGCAGCAGGTCACGCAGATATCGTCGATTTATTGACCCGTAAGGTTGATGTCTCTGCAAATAGACAAAAAAAATGACGCGCTAAGTTTTTTTCGGAGTATTCAATCAATGCAATCAATTCAAGCGAATCTTGACAAATTGCGTGAATATGACGCATTGTTTGCGAGCGATGATGCGTTTTTACCCGTTCGTGACATTGCAACGTCGTTGATCGCATCTGCAACCTTTGCACTTGAAACGGAGGCTGTGAGACTTGATGCGCTGCATGAAGCCTCGCAAGCAGCTGAAGCCTCGCAAGCAGCTGAAGCCTCGCAAGCAGCTGAAGCCTCGCAAGCATCGCAAGCATTACAACAAGTACAATCGGATATGCAAAAATTGGCAGTCCTCGCACAATTTCCAACAATGGACTCCGACACATTCTTTATCCACAGCGCAGCCAACGGGAATTTGCCATCCATCCGTATGTTGCATGAATCTGGTTTAATAACAATTGACGACACAACACTCTATCATACAGCAATTGAAGAGGCTGTGAAAAACGGACATGCTCAAATTGTTCGCGAATTAATCGGCGTAAATAAACGTGAACTGCATGCGACATGTTGTGCGCGCATAGCATCTTTATGTATACAATCCGCTAATCTGGAAACAATGAAACTGGTGTATGAATTCTTTGTGAACGCGCATGAACAAAGGATAAATTTACCAAAACCTGTAGCAGAATCTGATATTAATGTATATTTATCAAAGACTGGTTCAATTCAAGTAAAAATCGATTCTGCGATAAACACACAAAATATGCCAATGTTACGATTTCTATTGATGAACTGGCAAGGATTCTTAGGACTCAAAACATTTCACACTATTTGTAAAACAAACAATATTGAAATGATTGCAACCGCATGCAATGTAATTTGGAATCCGAGGTTTCACCCGAAAGAGCCATATTTTATTCGCGCATGTGAGCACGGATGCCAACCAGCTGTTCGCGAATTCATTCAAAAAATGCAAGCACTCAAATATTGGCAAGCACCCAAATATTGGCCTGGACTAATCGCCGCGATCGAACATAATCATCCAGACATTCTGCGCACACTCCTCTCCGCAAAAAATATCGGCGGAATTCAATTGTTTAATCCAAACTTTAAAAACAATTGTGCAATACGTATAGCAATGAGATCGGGGCAAACGGATTGTCTTCGTGTGTTGCTGGAATTCTCGCAACAACACTATATTGAAAACAAAGCACTGGTGAAGGCCTGTGGTGATGTTGACAAAGTGCGCAAACTGTTGAGGGACCCCCACATTGACCCGTCGGCCTTTCGAAATGGGGCTCTTCGCGCTGCTGTTCGTAATGCTGTCAGCACTGCGGGCAATGGCGACATTATCCGTTTGCTCATCAAAGACCCACGGTTCCGCGTCACATCTGCGGTCGATCACTGTATCCACTTGGCAGCAGGCCGCGCGGACATTGTTGAATTGCTGAGGAATGCTGCAGAGAGCAGATGTGTTTAAAATCGCCAATGCTCTTTAAAATCGCCAATGCTCTTCAAAACCCTCGCTCGGTTTTAAACATGCGAAAATTTGCCCCTGTGAGGATTTAACGCTCATTCTTGCGACACTTTTGCTTTTTGCATGCGGACTGAGGAGAGCACAAAAATTGACATGCATCGACATGCATCGACGCACATTAAGTATGAGCTTTCTCCCAACGCCGCTGCTAACGAATGAACATGCATTCTCAAATGCAGTATTCCTTGAAAAATCGTCCTCAGATTTTATCGAGATTAATAGGCAAGTGTTTCGCGTAAAATCTGCACCGGGATACGCATCGGGTCGCATCGGGTTAAGTTTACAACAACGGCTATTTCTGCAAGTTACGAATACAACCGAGTTACACGTACAACCGTTCACAGGACAACTGCACGTTCTGCCATCCGCGACAATTGCAATCACACCACTGCCAAGTAGCCAAACGGACCTCATAAAGTTCGACGCTACTCGATTTATCGATGACTTGCGCGAAGCATTTGTTCCAATACACGAAGGTCTGAAATACAATTTTAGACTGGGTGATGTAGTTGTCCAGTGTTTAATTACAGGCAATCCAGACACCCATAAAGCGTGGGTAATTGGAGAATCCACACTCTTGAATATCGTTTCAACATCCCCTCGTATTCACATTCCATCCTCCGCGACGCCATCCTTGTTTAAAGGCGACTTTGATTTCAAATCAATGGGCATTGGAGGTCTTGATGCGGAATTCAATACCATTTTTAGGCGAGCGTTTGCACCCCGTTTGCTCCCTGAAACGTTGCTGCATGAACTCGGAATTCACCCACCACGCGGATTGTTGCTGTTTGGACCGCCTGGATGCGGCAAAACGTTAATTGCTCGAAAAATCGGTAGTATCTTGAATTGTCATGAACCGAAAATTGTGAATGGTCCCTCTTTGTTGGATAAATTTGTTGGCGGCAGTGAGGAAAATGTGCGACGATTGTTTGCAGACGCGATTGCGGATAAAACAAATGAGAAATTGCATTTAATCATTTGCGATGAATTTGACGCAATCGGGGGTAAACGGGGCTCTCGTTCAGATTCGACAGGTGTAACCGACAAAGTCGTAAATCAGTTGTTATCGATGATTGATGGGCCCGCGCCATTAAACAACATATTGCTGATTTGCATGACAAACAACAAACATGCGTTGGATGAAGCGTTGCTGCGTCCAGGCCGTTTGGAAATTCACATTGAAATTCAATTGCCGGATGAATCTGGTCGTCAGGACATTTTACAGATACATACGCGTACCATGGCAGCCAAACACATGGACACAACCGTGAACTTGCACGAAATTGCGAATAAAACCGTGAATTACACGGGTGCAGAATTGGAGGCCGTAGTCCGAACAGCCGTTACATTTGCGCTCGCACGCGAAATCAATCCATCCGACCTGAAAACTGCTAAAGCGCCTGCCGTACTTGTTACACAAAAAGACCTGCTGACTGCAATTCAAGAAGTGCGACCGATGTTTGGTGTTCGTTCGCCCGATTTGGCGATTTTAACACAGCAACCGTTGCAATTTCTGAATGAATCGGTGCAAACGGCGCATACACAAATTCTGGATAAAATAGCGAGATTGCGGGCACCACGGTTGTCCGTCTTGCTCACAGGACCTCCTGGGTCTGGAAAGACAACGCTGCTTGCGCACATTGCACGCCAAACGGGTATTGACTGCATTCAGTTTATCACAGCTGAAAATGTTCAATCATTATCGGAAACATTGGACAGAGCGTTGAAACCCGTTTCATCCATTGTAATTCTGGATTCTGTCGAAAGCCTGATTGAATATTCACCACTTGGCCCCGTGTATTCAAACCGTACGTATCAATCCATTCTTATGATGTTATCCAAAATTATTCCACGCGATCGCCGTGTAATTTTCCTACTGTCATCGTCGCAACCCGGACTAATGCGAACGCTGCAGCTTGATACCCGTGTGGATTTAACCGTAGAATTGGATGATGCATTGGAATCGGGCACAACAATCAAGGATTATTTTCGCGAACAGATGTTTGCAACGGAAGAATGAGTTCACAACACGAGTTCACAACACGAGTTCACAACACGAGTTCACAACACGAGTTCACAACACGAGTTCACAACACGAGTTCACAACACGAGTTCACAACACGAGTTCACAACACGAGTTCAAACCATCACCTCGCGAAATGCAGCCTCATACGGACCTTCAAGCCCCGCTTCAACAATTGCACGGACCACATCCTCCGTAAGTCCGCCCTGTTTGGATTCTGCTTGAATGAATTTGACAATGTTTGCACGCGTTGTGACAGCGACCGTTGGTTTGCGAAACCGCATGTAGGTGTTCAGCTGCACCTTAATTTTGGCAATCAAGTGTATGCGTACGTGGGTTGCCGGAGATTGTTCGAGAGAAATAAACCAAAACCCATATTCACGCGGTCCCGCATACCCCCGTTCAATTTGGTCATAATCGATAATCCAAAGACGAGGTGTTGGATGTGAACGCGTGTGCCCAAACATGAAATTTCCAAGATTGCGATCATTCATCATGAGCCCTGCGTCGTACATACGGTCCAAAATTGCAACATATTGCTCTTTGTATTCTGCAACTTTCGCCGGGCTTTTGAGGGAATCGAGTGTAAATCCGTAAATGCGCTCCATAACCAAAAATCCAACACCGTCTGCACACACATGCGACCACATGACTTTGGGGCCAATGCCCAAATCACCGGCAAGTTTTGCGAGCGCGAATTCGTGTTCTTTGTTGGCAACGGTTCCGCGAACTTCCTTGACAACATAATCGGTTTTGTTTCCGTTGGGCAGGATGGCTTCGTATACGGCGTGTGTACCGCGTGCAATAAAGTCCCCGCGCGTGTAAATATCGGTGGTGCTGGATTTTTTGGAATCTTTGGAATCTTTGGAATCTTTGGAGCTCTTGGATCCCTTGCTTGATTTTTTGGAGCCTTTGGAGCCTTTGGAGCCTTTGGAGCCTTTGGAGCCTTTGGAGCCTTTGGAGCCTTTGGAGCCTTTGGAGCCTTTGGAGCCTTTGGAGCCTTTGGAGCCTTTG
>Ga0164294_10000394_pt1 | contig 41375 bp, 36 predicted proteins | sample GEODES005metaG_FD_111479 | JGI IMG/M metagenome (GOLD analysis project Ga0164294, IMG submission 111479) | Oligotrophic lake water microbial communities from Sparkling Lake, Wisconsin, USA - GEODES005 metaG | ecosystem: Environmental > Aquatic > Freshwater > Lake | place: USA: Sparkling Lake... | reverse complement strand
GCGTTCAAATGGGGGAAAAAGAATTGCTCAAACTATCAGAGCAATCCTTGTTGCTCCCGCAAGACTTAGCTTTCAACCCCGATGCGGAGGGGCTGAAGTGGCGGTGTGAGCAGTTGATCGCATAAAAGTTATCTGATGATGTGTGTTTAGCTATTTGACCTAAAAAGTATGCCCGAAAAAATTAGAATGCCTACTGGGCTCTATGAAAAACTGCTTGATGAAGAACTACAGGCACTTATCGATTCAAATCCAGATTTAATTCCAACCCTCGTAGTTATTGACGATGAGGCTTCCCCGCACGCTTACAGTCAATTCGTTGGTCAGGTGGTTCGGCAGGCGTTGAGAATCACAAAGAGTGAGGATCGGCGTAATTTGGTTAATCGTATGATTGACCTTTTGTCAGCACAAGATGGGTTGAGATACACGCAACGAAAGCATTTGCTGGAGAGGCCGAAATCCCTACTCCGAGAAATGAGGAGTAACCTCAACACTGAATCTTTGGTAGTTCCAAGCACCCCGATGTCAGTGAGCAGTTTGCTCACGGGGGCGGGCGACGATCCTCAACTCGAACATGAAATTCGTGCTGAAATGATGTCGGCGGATCGTGTCGACATATTGGTTTCTTTTATCAAGTGGTCTGGGCTTCGGTTGCTGATTCCTGCATTCGAGGATCTGGTGCGGCGCAAAGTTCCGGTTAGGATCATTACGACTTCATACATGGGCGCCTCGGATGCAGAGGCCGTCGAGTGGTTAGCACGGCAACCCGGTTTCATGGTCCAAGTCTCCTATGATACGGCACGAACTCGTCTGCACGCGAAAGCTTACCATTTTGTCCGGAAGAGCGGGTTTTCCACTGCTTATATCGGGTCGGCAAACATGTCGGCCCCGGCGATGACAAGCGGAGTCGAATGGACGGTCAAGGTGACCGCGCAGGATATGCCGCATGTGCTTGAGCGTTTTGCCGCTGAATTTGAAACCTATTGGGCGAAAGACGAATTTGAGATCTACAATGAAACACAAACACTGCGATTCCGGGAGGCTCTTGAATACGGGCGAGGTAGCGATGATACCGCCGGGCCGCGTTTCTTCGCTGAGATAAAGCCCCACCCCTACCAACAGCGGATTCTTGAGGCCTTGGAAGCTGCTCGCGAAGCGGGATCTGCACGCAATCTAGTAGTGGCGGCCACAGGAACAGGAAAAACCGTGATTGCGGCATTCGATTTTGCTAGATTTAAGCGAGTGAAAGGAGGCGACGCCAAACTGTTGTTTGTCGTTCACCGAAAAGAAATTCTCCAACAGGCGCGTGACTGCTTCCGAACCGTATTGCGTGATCCGAACTTTGGTGAACTCTTGGTAGACGGTGCTGTGCCGAGTCGATGGGAATCTGTTTTCGCTTCGGTTCAGAGTTTGAGGACTCGTCAACCATGGGGCACGCTTGGCTCTGAGCATTTTGATTTCGTGATCGTCGATGAAGCTCACCATGGGCGGGCATCAAGTTATCGAGCCATTTTTGAGAATCTCCGTCCGCAAGTCCTCTTAGGGCTAACGGCGACGCCCGAACGGATGGATGGCAGTTCGATCTTGCCGGATTTCGATGATGTCTATGCCGCAGAGATTCGTTTGCCCGAAGCACTCGAGGAAAAGTTACTTTGCCCTTTTCACTACTTTGGTGTGACCGATCCGGTCGATATCTCAGGAGAGGCATTTTGGAGCAATGGAAAATACGACGCAAATGCCCTGACACAAGTTTACACGGGAGATGATTTGCGGGCGCTTCAAAGGCTCGATGTGATTTTAGGAGGTCTCGCTCGCTATCAGCCGGATATTAGCTCTACCAAAGCCGTGGGGTTTTGTGCGGGAGTGGACCACGCGAACTACATGGCCAGGAAGTTCCGGGAAAAGGGACTTAAGGCCGAGGTGGTATTGGGTGAAACCGATAGACAAACACGGGATCAGCGTGTGGCGGACTTCCGCAAAGGGAGCATTACATTTCTTTTCGTCGTCGATGTCTTCAGTGAAGGAATCGATATTCCTGAGATCAATCTGGTAATGTTCCTACGACCGACCGAGAGCCTCACTGTTTTCTTACAGCAGCTCGGGCGCGGGCTACGGCATGCACCGGAGAAGGACTGCCTGACGGTGCTCGATTTTGTTGGTCAGTCCCATCGCAAGTATCGGCTTGATCAGAAATTCGGGGCGCTTCTACGCTCAACCCGTCGACGGATTGATCGTGAGATCGAGCGTGATTTCCCCAATTTGCCACCGGGCTGCAGCATCCAGTTGGAGCGGGTAGCCCGCGAGTTTATCCTGAAAAACATCGCGGATAGCTTGGGGAATTTGAATGCCTTCATCCCTGAGGTGATTCGGACTTTCGAGGCGGAGACAAAATTGCCGCTCAACTTTGGGAATTTTATCGAATCGACCGGGCTTTCTCCGATTGAGGTATTGAACAATCGAACATGGTCGGAATGGAAGGCGCAAGCAGCGGGAACGTCAGCAGTTCCTGACCCAGATCTAAAAGCTGCCCGATCGAGCTTGAAACGAATTTGTTTACGGACTGATCCGGAGATGCTGGATAGAATGTCGACTTTGTCTGCATCACGAGTTGCTGAAGAACCTTCATTCTACGGATTCACCTCGGAGCAGGCATCGGCCCTGCACTATCTGATTTGGGGACAAAAGGGCGAGGTAGTTGGCGTCGATACTTATCGCGCGTCATTTGAAAAATGGCTACGGAACAAGAATAGCGTGGAAGACATGATTGAGGTGATACAATGGCGGAAAAGCCTGCATCGTTATCCCACGAAGAAGATCGCGGGGCCATTGAGGCTACACGCTGCTTATGGGACGGCGGAGATCAAAGCTGCTTTTGGCTTAGCGACTCTTGAAAGATCTGGAGCTGCCGGAGTTGGCGTTATTCCGGTGAAGGATCAAAGGATCTACATTCACCTCGTTACATTCCGCAAAGAGGATCGCGATTTCGCGCCAACAACACGCTACAAGGATTATTTAATCAGTCGCGACGTCTTGCACTGGGAGAGTCAGGCTGGAACAACCCAAAACAGTGAGACGGGCCAGAATTACATCAATTTTTCAACCCGAGGATTCAAGATCTTGTTCTTCGCCCGACTCGAGAAGCGAGAGGATAAAGAGACATCTCCATTTATCTTTCTGGGGCCTGCGGCTGAATTGATTTCATACGATGGCAATCGCCCGATATCGATGGTCTGGCGCTTGGAATTCGATGCGCCTGCTGAACTCTTTGAAATGTCGAGGGCCGTTTAGAGTGTGAAATAATAGCACATTCGGTATATTGAGGGGTATTCGGAATACGGTGGGATGTCGCCGGATTTGATCAGGTCGATGACGGTGAGCCGAACACTTCGCCCACCGCACCCGCAGCATCAGCGCTCTCCTCGCGGAGGACGATGCGCTGGGCGGGCATTACCGAGTGAGTATGTGAGGGGTGGTGGGCTCAACCGCCCTTCTTTTCCACAGACGCCACAGCCACTTTTCTGCCTATCCCTCAGGATCTTCCAGCAAGCGGTTAGGAAGATCCCGTGTGCCGTGCATGACGCGTTCGATACGAAGGGTATCGCTTTCCAGGTAAAAGAGCAGGTGGCAGTCAAAAGGTCTTTTTACCTGAATGCTCCGAATGTGAGTGAGTTCGGGGGACTGAAAGTGGCGGATCGCTTGAAAAAGGCTGGAAGGGACCGAATTTAGCTAAGTCCCTGAACATCAATCTCTCGCTCCGACACGAGAGCGTCTCGACTCCCAGCGAGAGCGTCTCGCTGAGACACGAGGAGTTCTCGCTCCGACACGAGGAGTTCTCGCTGGAACACGAAAGCTTCTCGCTTGAGGCAGAGAGCGTCTCGCTGGCGGCGGTGGGAGTTCTGCTCCGAGCAGTGGAGGTTTTGCTGTGGCAAGTGCGGGTTCTGCTGTGGCAAGTGCGGGTTCTGCTGTGGCAAGTGCGGGTTCTGCTGTGGCAAGCGCGGGTTCTGTTCGGCGCAGAGGGGGCGGCGCGAAGAGGGTGGAGTGACGATCCGTCGCCGCTGCGCTTTCCGCCGCCGCCTTCGGCTTTGCCGGGATCAATTGCTGGGACAAGTTGAAGATTTTTGTTTTCGGGGAATGGTGTGTTGGGAGAAAGGAATTGATCGAAACCCAATGGCGGGTATGCTGCGCGCATGACTGTTGTCATCCGAGCTATCTACGAGGGAGGAAGACTACGGCCGCTTGAGCCGTTGGAGTTGGCCGAGAACTCGGTGGTCCAAATCTCGCTTGAGACCGGCAATGACGACTCCGAGCGCCGTGAGTGGCTGGATCAGGGACAACGCTCGCTGATGGGTGTCTGGGACAACCAAGCCGACGACGTTTACAATGTCCTGCTCACGCGATGATGTGGTTCTGCTGCCGATCCCATTCACGGATCTGAGCAGTTCCAAAGTGAGACCCGCGATCGTGGTGGGCCACGGCAGTTGGCCGGGCGATCTTTTGGTAGTGCCGGTGACGTCGCAGCTTCTAAATGCCGATTTTCATCTCAGCCAGTGGGCGGAGGCCGGGTTGAATGTCCCAAGCGGAATCAAGGGGCAAATCTCCACCGTGGAGGCGCGCTTGGTGCGCAAAGTCGTCGGACAAATCACCGCGCAGGACCGGGCAGCGCTGGATACCTTGCTGCGGGAGTGGCTGGAGCTGTGATTCCAATCTAGATGCCTAAAGTATCGACGGGAGAGCGGGCGCGAAGTGGGTTGGATTGAGGATCCGTCACCGCTGCGCTTTCCGTCGCCGCCTTCGGCTGTGCCGGGGTGAATTGCCGGGGTGAATCTTAGAATGGAGCTTGATAGCGCACGACTTCTTTGGGGGCACCTTAGCGCGCCTAGCTGGGACTAGGCGCTCCCGGGGAGGAGTGGTCATGGTGGTTTTAGAGCGAGAAGTGAGGATGGAAGATGTGAGGCGTCAGGCCTCAGGCGCGGAGGATTTCGATGAGGTTGCGGACAGGGACCCAGGTGGTTTCGTCGGGCTTGGGGGTCTTGCCTTTGGGGACGTAGAAGCCTCCGTGGATGAGTTCCTCGCCGTAGTAGATGATGCCGCCTTTGCTCTTCAGGTTGGCCAGGACTTCGGCGGCGGGCACGCCATTGGCGGTCATGAAGGCGCAGAGGGGCACGCACCATTGCTCGCCGGCGAAATGCCAAGCTTCCCACGGGATGCCGACATCCGGTTTCTCAAAAGGCACGGTGTCCAACGACCGGTCGATGTCCGCCGGGATGAGATCGAGGAACCATTTCTTGTCGATCCGTTTACCAGGGCAGGATTTCCTCGTCTTGGGATCGTCCCGGTGAAAGAGGATGGTGGAGGTGTTTTTCTTGAGGCTGGCCCATTTCAGGAGGACGCGGACGGTGGCTGCGGTGTTCAGCCAACAGGCCTTGCCGCGGCCGGTGTGGGGGTCCTCGATGTCATAGTCGCCCAGGACCTCGATTCCGAGCGAGCGATGGTTGAAACTGGTGGCATGGATGCCCTTGGAACGGAAATCGCACATGCCGAAGATCTGGTCTTCGTCGATGAAGAGGTGGGGGCCGGTGGACCAGCCCTTGCCGCCCGCGGATTTCGGGCTGCTGTAAAAATTCTGGATGTTGCGGATGTGCTGGATGGTGAATCCTCTGGGGCGCTGCGAGAGGGCTGGGGCGGCCGTGTGATGGATCGTGATGCTGTCCAGCCAGTCGGGCACGGGACGACTTGCGATGTCCTCCGCGAGGGAGGCTGGGGTCCAGACTTTGCCAACGTTGTCGAATGCCATGGTCGAGGTTTCCGGGGGGTAGTGATCAGTGATGGTCCGTGTGGAGGGGGGAGAGGGGGAGCTGGAAATGGAGGGGTGTTGTTTGCGACGCTAGATGATTTACGCCTCAAGTTGTGTGGGAAACTGAATAACGATTTTGTCACAATTGATCACGCCAAGCCGCAGTGCTCAGCATGCCGAACCGTTCTGGCCCTGACCCCATTTTCCTGAAAACAGCCCGCTTGGGACTCACCTCACTTTGTGTGGGAAATTGAATGGTGGTGGAAACGCCCGCCTGCAGGCAGGAATTTGAAAATCAGCTCTTTTGCACTCAATGGGTGGACCCGTGGTGCATTGGTTTTCGTTTTCAAACGCCGACAGGATGAGTACTTGCGCTCCTCGTCATCCCTCTAACTGCGGATGAAAGGATTATGGCGACTTGGCCTCTTGGGGCATGTCCAGCTCCTGCCGGCGGTAAAATTCCTGACCCACCCGCTCGATGTGTTCACGCAAGCCCGCGTGATCGATCATTTCGAGGATCGAAAGATCAATCGTGTAGGGCAGGAGCAAATCGTCCAGCTCATCCATGATGTTGAGCAAATCACGATAAACCAATCCGCTTCCTACCAGCGTCAGATCGATATCCGAACCCAGCTTGTAATTTCCCTTCGCCCGCGAGCCGTACAAGATGGCAGAATCGACTTCGGGATGCTTGGCAAGCACGCCGCCAATCTTCTCCACCGTTGTTTCCGGCAGTCCAAAACGGGTCACCATCATCCGGCTCGTTTGGCTAGGGTTTCCAAACGCGCCTGCAACCTCACAAACTCAGGAAAGAATGCACCGCGAATGCTTTGGGCGATCGCCTTCGCGGTGTCCTCGTTGTAGGTGTGACTCGTCAGCGCCCGGCTCTTGATCATGTCCATCCAGATCTCCCCCTCCTCGATCAAGCCACGCTTGAATGCCAACCGGAATGCGTCTCGGCTTCCGAAAATGTTACTCTCCGCCTGATCCTCAAAGAAATCCTTCAACGTGTTCCAAGCCAACTCGTAGGTGTATTCAAAGCTCTGGATCAGGCCCTGCTCCTCCATTTCGTTGAGGTCGCCTTTCTCGATGAATCTGGTCATCTGAGCCACCGCTTTCGTGTAGTTCTCGAAGCGCTGGATCCAGCGGATGTCGGAGCTGCTCATGGGTGGAAATGTAGCGTTGTGAACGGGTGGAGGAAATCAGAAAATCTCAACGCGGTTGCTAGGTTTACCGGAGCTTCCCGCCGAAGGCTTGGTGGAACAGGGATTCTCAACGCCCCCAACGCGGCGAGAGAATTCCAACGTTCGATTCGTCGCTTGAGAGCCAATCGAAGATTCTCTAACCGCTTTGAACTACCGCTTCGCGCGCTGGAGGAACAAGTCGATGCCATCGACCAATGCGAGCCAACTGGCTTCGATGATGTTTTCCGAAACTCCGACGGTGCCCCATGTGGACTCGCCGTCGGTCGAGACGATCAACACGCGGGTCTTGGCGGCCGTGGCATCATGGCCATCGAGAATGCGCACCTTGTAGTCAACGAGCGAAACCCCAGCGATTTCCGGATAGAATCGAATCAAGGACTTGCGTAGGGCGAGGTCGAGCGAGTGGATGACCCCATGACCTTCGGCGACGGTGAGTTCGGGCGTTTCATCGACCGTGAGTTTGACGGTCGCCTCACAAACCGGCGGGTGACCGTCGCGGTATTGGCGGAAACTGGTGTGATACTCCTTGATCTCGAAAGGTCGCACGTAGCTTCCCAACTCGCGGCGGATGAGGATTTCTAACGATCCACCTGCGGCCTCATACGAGTAGCCATCGTTCTCAAGCTCCTTCACGCGGCGCAAGATCGCGCTGGCTTCAGGCGAGCCTTTTTCTAACGGAAGCCCGAGCTCTTGGGCCTTGATGAGGATGTTCGACTGACCGCTGAGTTCCGAGACCAGAATGTTTTGGCTATTTCCAACACTGCCGGGAACGATGTGTTCGTAGCTGCGCGCGAGCTTCTGCACGGCATTCACGTGCATGCCGCCCTTGTGGGCAAATGCGGTGCGTCCGACGAATGCGGCGCGAGCGAAATGCGGGTTATTAGAAACATCATCCACGAAATACGAGAGGTCACGCAATTGCTCCAAGTGCGGAACCACGGGCATCGCCATTTTCAACTGGAGGATGGGAATGACCGACGTCAGGTTGCAATTTCCCGTGCGTTCACCATAACCATTGATCGTGCCTTGGATTTGAGTTGCCCCCGCGCCGACCGCTGCGATGGCATTGGCAACCGCAAGCTCACAATCGTTGTGGGTGTGAATGCCGACGGAGCAGTTAGGCAGGTGGACCTTCACCGCCTCGCAGATTTCGACAATCTCGGATGGGAGTGTGCCACCATTCGTATCGCAAAGCACCAAGCACGCCGCACCGCCATCGGCCGCCGCTTGCAGAGTCGCCAACGCGTGGGCGGGCGAGTCCTTGTAGCCGTCGAAAAAATGTTCCGCATCATAGATCACCTCGCGGCCATGGCTCACAAGGTGTGCGACCGTATCGCGGATCATCGCTTGGTTTTCCTCCACCGTGGTTCGGAGCACTTCGGTGACTTGAAGTTCCCAGCTTTTTCCGAAAATCGTTACGACCGGCGTCTCGGCCTCTAACAGCAAGCGGACTTGTGGATCGTCTCCCACGGCGGTGTCCGCGCGGCGCGTGGATCCAAATGCCGCGAGTTTGGCATGCTTGAGTTTTAGGTTTTTCGCCTCGCGGAAAAACTCGATGTCCTTCGGGTTTGAGCCTGGCCACCCCCCTTCGATGTAGTCGATGCCGAACTCATCCAAGCGCTGCGCAATTCGGAGTTTATCGAGTCCGGAAAGCTGGAATCCTTCGCCCTGCGTTCCATCACGCAAGGTTGTGTCGTAGAGAAATACAGGTTTGGAGTTCATCGGCAGAGCCTCGGAGGCTAAGCGGTGCTAGCTCAATGGGCAAGGGAGAAGCGCTGGGCGCATTCAGCGCCGCTGTTGCTAATCCGCGAAATCGAGGGCCGCGCGCCAATCCTCGGGAGCAAGCAGGTGTTTTCCCGGCCGAAAGTGCACGCTGAGATGGTCCGGCACCCCAAGGAGTTCATCGACCGGGCGGGCCCTTGATGGCCGATCGCGTAATGCGCGAGGACGCGTTTCATTTTCTGCAGCCGCGCCGACCATTCGGTGACCGACTGGATTTGACGCCCGTCCTCAGTGACCAAGGGTGACGGCATCTCCACCCGAACTGGCAATTCGCTCACGTCCGGAAAGCCAGAAAACTCAGCCGCGAACAATCTGCCGGCGCCGTAAAAAAACCAGCTGATCGAAAATCCACCCAACAGAAAGCATCGAAAAAGTGATCTCCACGATGAAACGCAGAGTCCCCTAAACACTCTAACTGCTAGGTTAGTTGCAGCATCACTCACGCAAGCGTGAGGGTCACGACGAGATCATCGCTGTCGACTTGCTCGCCCTTCTTCACGAGGATTTCGCCGACCACTCCATCCGCGCCGGCACTGACCGTGGTGAGCATCTTCATGGCCTCGAGGACCATGAGCTTATCGCCCGCCTTGACCTCTTGGCCGAGTGAAACCGCCACCTCCGTGACCATCCCGGGAATGGGTGCGCAGGCATGCGCTGGATTTCCTGCTTCACCCTTTACCCGCGACGACTTGGACGTCGATTTGAGCGACTGATCGATTACAACCGACTCGCGCGGCATTCCATTGAGCTCATAGAAAAATGCGCGGCGACCCGCCGTGTCTGCTTCCCCGATCGAGATGAGTTTGATGATGAGGATCTTCCCGGTATCGATTTCAATTTCGATTTCCTCGCCGATTTGCAATCCGTAGAAAAACGCCGGTGATGGCAAACCACTAAGGTCATCGTACTTCGCGCGGAACGCCATGAAGTCAGCAAACACCTGAGGATACATCAAGTGCGAGTAGAGATCGTCCTCATTCGCGGGCCGACCCAGTTTCGCGGAAAGCTCGACGCGTGTCGCATCAAGATCGATCGGCTCGGCGAGCTCGCCAGGGCGCTTGGTGGTGGCCTTGCGATTCCCGAGAACCACCTTCTGCACATCCACGGGCCAGCCGCCGTCAGGTTGACCAAGCCCACCCGCAAGCATGTCGATCACGCTCTCTGGGAAATCGATTGAGCCCGGTTTGATTTTTGGCACGTCCGCCGCCTTGATGCCACGGGTCACGAGAAACATGCACATATCGCCAACCACCTTCGAGGATGGGGTGACCTTGACGATGTCGCCGAAGAGTTGATTCACCTCCGCATACGTGCGGGCGATTTCACGCCAACGGTGTCCAAGGCCCATTGAGTTTGCCTGCTCGCGCAAGTTCGTGTACTGGCCGCCGGGCATCTCGTGCTCGTAAACTTCCGCCGTGCCCGAGCGCGGTGCCGAATCAAATGGCTGATAGAATTCTAACACCTGCTCCCAGTAGTCGGAAATCTCGTTGAGCGAATCGAAATCGAGCCCTGGGTCACGCTCGGTATTGGCGAGCGCGGAGGCGACTGAATTGAGATTCGGCTGCGAGGTCGAGCCCGACATCGATGCGATCGCGAGGTCCACGACATCGACACCCGCCTTGGATGCAGCGAGCACCGAAGCCGCGTTGATTCCCGAGGTGTCATGGGTGTGAAAGTGCACTGGGATGCCGATTTCCTCTTTCAGCGCGGTGACCAGCTTGTAGGCCGCATGCGGTTTGCAAAGGCCCGCCATGTCCTTGATGCACAGCATATGGGCACCCATGCGCTCGAGCTCCTTGGCTTTTTCTACATAGTATTTCAGCGAATACTTATCTCTATTAGAATCGGTGATGTCTCCAGTGTAGCAAATGGCCGCTTCGCAAATCGACTTGCCATGATCGCGCACCGCCTCCATCGCCACCTGCATGTTCGGCAGGTAGTTGAGCGAGTCAAAAATCCGGAAAATATCCATGCCGGAGTCCGCCGCGTGTTTGACGAAGCCTGCGACGACGTTGTCCGGATAGTTTGAATAGCCGACCGCGTTTGAGCCACGGAACAACATTTGGAAACAGATGTTAGGGATCTTTTCACGCAGACGACGCAGGCGTTCCCATGGGCACTCGCTGAGGAAGCGCATCGCGGTGTCGAAGGTCGCGCCGCCCCACATTTCAAGCGAGAAGATCTCTGGCACACGGTGGGAGATCGCCTCCGCCACACGGAGCATGTCGAAGCTGCGCATGCGGGTGGCGATCAATGACTGGTGAGCATCACGCAGGGTGGTGTCGGTGACCAAGAGGCGTTTCTCGGCCACAATCCACTCGGCAAATTTCTCGGGTCCCAGCTCAAGGAGCACGTCGCGGCTGCCCTTGGGGAATTTCCCATGGTGCTCGATCGCATGGGAATTCGGCACCACCGCCTTTGGGATCACCGCCCCGGGCTTCCATCCTTTGGTGCTTGGGTTGCCGTTCAACGTGATGTCGGACAAGTAAGAAAGCGTGCGGGTGGCACGGTCGCGACGGCGTTTGAATTGGAACAACTCCGGTTTGGTATCGATCAACTTGGTGTGAGCCTGTCCACTGCGGAACGTCTCATCTGCGATCACATTTTCGAGAAACGGAATGTTGGTCTTCACCCCACGGATGCGGAATTCACGAAGCGCGCGATCCATCCGTTGGCACGCCATCGGGAAGTCGCGGCCCATCGCGGTGACCTTTACCAACATCGAGTCATAGTAAGGTGTCACCACGGATCCCGCATCGCCCGAGGCGGCATCAAGGCGGATGCCGAAGCCCGCCGCCGAGCGGTAATTAAGAATGCGGCCGTAGTCAGGCGAAAAGTTTTTCTCTGGATCCTCGGTGGTGACGCGGCACTGAATGGCGAAGCCATTGCACGGGATCTCTGCTTGTGGCGGGATCGCCAACTCCTCGCCGAAGAGCTGGTGTCCCGCAGCCACTAGAATTTGCGAGCGCACCAAATCGATGCCCGTGACACACTCGGTCACCGTGTGCTCCACTTGAATGCGTGGGTTCATCTCGATGAAGAACCAGTCGCACTTGTCCATGTCGTAGAGAAACTCAACCGTGCCCGCATTGTCGTAGCCAATCCCCTTGGCCAAGACGACCGCCGCTTCGCAAAGCTCCTTGCGAATCTTCGGGTCAAGATGCATCGCGGGTGCCACCTCGACGACCTTTTGATAGCGCCGCTGCACCGAGCAATCGCGTTCGTGAAGATGGACGACGTTGCCATGTTGGTCACCGAGGATCTGAACCTCGATGTGCTTGGCTCGGGAAATATAGCGCTCAAGGAAAACCGCAGAATTTCCAAAGGCATTGAGCGCCTCGTTTTGAGCCTCGGCTAACAGACCCGGCAACTGCGATGGTTTCTCGACCACGCGCATGCCTCGCCCACCCCCACCGAATGCCGCCTTGATGATCAGCGGAAACCCGATGTCATGCGCCACGGTGAGAGCCTGATCTGAGTCCGTGATGGGATCCTCAGTTCCGGGAAGCGTCGGCACATTGAAACGATGGGCAAGCGCTCGGGCCGCCGTCTTGTCCCCCATGTTTTCCAACAAATCCGGAGAAGGCCCGATGAAAGTGATTCCCTCACGCGCACAAGCCCGAGCGAACGCAGCGTTTTCTGATAGAAATCCATAGCCAGGGTGAATCATCGTCACGCCTTTTTGCTTCGCCAAGGTGACAATGCCCTCGACATCCAGATAGGCTCCGACGGGGCCTTTCGATGAATCCAGCTGATAGGCCTCATCCGCCTTGAACCGGTGGATCGAAAACCGGTCTTCTTCCGCGAAGATCGAAACGGTGGTTAAGCCCAACTCGTTTGCCGCACGAAAAATGCGAATCGCAATTTCGCCGCGATTGGCGGCCATCAGTTTCCCAGTGAATCGTTGAAAGTCAGGCATGTCGGGAAGTTTTCTACGCTCCGCAATGCCGTGCGTGAAGCAGAAATTCGATGCGCATGACAAAAATCCCGCTCACCACGCCACGCTCTCAGCAACTCACAAGAGACCTAAATTCCCTAGTGCATCGAGCGGGCATCACACCTTCATCAGATCGGCCTCCTTCGCGGTGGCGAGATCGTCGATTTTTTTGGCAAACTTATTGGTGAAGTCTTGGACCTCTTTCTCGAAGACCTTTTGTCCATCTTCGGTGATGATATTGTCGGCCTTCATTTTTTTGGCAGCGTCCATGCCATCCTTGCGAGCCGCGCGGAGCCGGACTTTCGCCTCTTCCGCAAGTTGTTTGATCATCTTGACCATGTCCTTCCGGCGTTCCTCGGAAAGCTCGGGAATGGGAACTCGGATCGAGCGATCGGCAGCAGCTGGATTTAGCCCGAGCTTGCACTCGCGAATGGCCCGCTCGATGTCGCGCGTGGTCGATGGATCAAACGGCTGCACCACCAACATCCGTGGCTCAGGCGAGCTGATGACCGCAATGCTCTTAAGCTTGGAAATGGCACCGTATGCGTGCACGTGCACGTCGAGGTTCTCGATGAGCGCCGGACTTGCCTTGCCCGTCCGCACGCCGGAGAACTCGTGAACGAGGTACTCGGTGCACTTGGTCATCGCTTCTTCAACTTCGAAAATTGCTTCTTCGGGATCCATGGGAAATCGGGTGGTTGAGAGTTCGAGTGGCGGAATCATTCACCGTGCACCAGCGTGCCGATCGGCAAGCCACGCAAAGCGTGAGAAAGATTTCCGGGAGGTGCCAAATCAAACACGATGATCGGCACGTGGTTGTCCATGCAAAGGCTGAAGGCCGTGGCGTCCATCACATTGAGGCGGTCGGAAAGGCAGCGCTGGAAGGTCACCGTCTCAAACCGAGTGGCATCCGGATTGTGGCGCGGATCCGAGTCATAAACCCCATCGACTTGAGTCGCCTTGAGGATCACGTCGGCCCCCATTTCGCTGGCCCGCAGCGCGGCGGTCGTGTCGGTCGAAAAAAATGGATTGCCCGTGCCCGCTGCGAAAATCACCACTTTCCCTTCGTCGAGCTGCTTCTCCGCCTTCCGCCGGATGAAGGGCTCCGCGACGTTTTTCATCTCGATGGCCGACTGGACGACGCAGGAAACGCCGTGGTGCTCGAGCGCGCCCTCAAGCGCCAAGGCATTCATCACGGTGGCAAGCATGCCGACATAATCTGCTGTTGCGCGATCCATCCCGCGGGCTGAAGCGCTCGCGCCACGCCAAAAATTGCCACCCCCCACCACCACGCCGAGTTGGAGTCCGCCCTCCACTGCCTCGCGGATCTCAAGGGCGATGCGGTCAACAATCTCAGGAGAAATGTTGTCTCGGGAGCCAGCTCCGCGAAGAGCCTCGCCGCTGAGTTTGAGAATGGCGCGTTTGAATGGGCGTGGATCGTTGGGGCTTTGGTTCATGCGGGATGGTTGCTGACAAATAAAAGAGGATGATGCGATGGGTTGGAAAGGCAAAAACCGATGGAAATCGTAACGCGCTTAGCCGTTGAGTTTTTCGAGCGCCTTCAAGGTGAAAATGCCATTCTTGCGAATCAGCTTGCCGTCGAAGTAAATCTCACCGCCACCCCAGTCCTTGCGCTGGATGCTGACCATGTCCCAATGCACTTGCGAGCGGTTGCCGTTGTCCGCCTCTTCGTAGGCTTGTCCGGGCGTGAAATGGAATGACCCACAAATTTTCTCGTCGAACAGGATGTCGCGCATCGGCTGAAGAATGAATGGATGGAATCCGAGCGCAAACTCCCCGATGTAGCGGGCCCCCTCGTCGCTATTCAAAATTTTGTTAAGCTCCTTGGTCTTGGAACCCGCCTCGGCCTTGACGATTTTCCCTTTCGAGAACTCAAGGCGGATGGCGTCAAATGGGATCCCCTGATAGATAGTCGGCGCGTTGTAGGTGATGTAGCCCTCGACCGAATCACGCACGGGCGAAGTGAAAACCTCACCATCGGGCACGTTGTAATTGCCGCCGGACGCGATTGCGTTGATGCCTTTGATCGAAAATCGAAGATCGGTGCCAGGGCCCTTGATGTGGACGTCCTCGGTCTTGTCCATGAGCTTCTTGAGCGCGTTCATCGCGGGGATCAACGCCTTGTAATCGAGGAGGCAAACCTTGAAATAGAAGTCCTCAAACGCTTCAGTACTCATGCCCGCTTGCTGGGCCATCGACGGACTCGGCCAACGCAGCACGCACCACTTGGTCTTCTTCACCCGGTGATCGAGCACCGGACGCATGTGCTTCATCGCCAATCGCATGCGCTCGGCTGGCACATCGGAATTCTCAGCAATGTTACCACCCCCGCGGAGGGCAATGTAGGCATCCATGTCTTTCATCTCGGCGAGAAGGTGCTTGGCGATAACTTCGTATTGCCCGTCCTCCGCGCCTTTCATCATTTCACGGCTCAAGCGCGACTGATGCACTCGAACAAATGGCAAAGCACCTCTCGCGCGGACCTCGCGGATTAGGGCAACCCCGATCGCATCAGGCACATCATGGAGGTCGATGAGGATTTTCTCACCTTTCTTCAGAGCGGTGGAGTAACGGACCAATTGGCGGGCGAGCGCGTCGATGCGTGAATCGTGCATGCATCAGGGGATAAGCGTTGGAGCCTGAGTTTCCAAGCGCGAACTCCCATTCCCATGAATTCGTGGATTTCGGCGTTTCTGAAAATTGGGGCTTGGCAGCTCCGGTGAGTCGCCTAAACCAAGCGCATGATGGTGTTGGGCGTTCTTGGTTCTGGGTCGGGTTCAAACATGCAGGCGATCCTCGATGCGATCGATGCAGGGACACTTGACGCCCGAATCGCACTGGTGCTGTCGGATCGCCCAGAGGCCTTCATCCTTGAGCGGGCTCGGGTGCGGGGAATCCCCACGGGCGTGATCGATTGCGGGGGATTTCAAACCAAATTCCCCGAGGAGTCGCAGGCCGAAACCGCGCGGCAACTCAAGGATGCCGGGGTCGAGTTGGTGTGCCTCGCGGGATTCCTGCGCTTGGTGAAGCGCCCGCTGTTGGATGCCTTCCCAGGGCGAATCCTCAACATCCACCCATCCTTACTGCCAGCATTCCCGGGCCTAGAGTCATGGAAACAAGCACTCAACGCCGGTGCCAAAGAGGCCGGCTGCACGGTGCATTTGGTCGATGACGGCATGGATACCGGCCCGATCATCCTGCAGGAAGCCGTGCCGATTTTACCCGATGACACGGCGGAATCGTTGCACGCGAGAATTCAAATCGTCGAGCATCGACTCTATCCAACCGCCATCACCCAGATCGCGAGTTGTTCGGACAGATGCTGACGGAGAAGGTTGGCCGAATTGCCCGCCGACATTCCGGTGGATCGGCATTGACGCAGGAGAACACGCAGGCAAGCTAAGTGGCGATGATTGCGAGACTGCGTGGCAAGGTGATCGAGGCTTATCCCAACCGCTTGGTGGTGGATGTGCATGGTGTTGGCTACGAAGTCTTCATCCCGCACTCGACCTTCGACCGCCTTCACGCCGCCGAGGGGCTGGAGGTCGACCTGCGGACCCACCTGCATTTTAGCCAGTTAGGCCAAAAATTGTTCGGCTTCGCCAGCGAAGAGGAACGCGACGTCTTTCTGCTACTGCTCGACCGAGTCAGTGGGGTGGGTCCGACGATGGCGATCTCGGTCTTGAGCGGCATGGACGTGACCCGCTTCAAACAGGCGGTAGTGGCGGGAGATGTTGCCGGACTTTCCAAACTGAAAGGCGTGGGCAAAAAGACCGCCGAGCGCATCGTACTCGAACTCAAAGACAAGGTCGGCGTTACGGAAACTTGGCAAGACGCAGCCGCCGGCCAGGTGAGCGCGGCGGTGGCCGATGCCGAATTGGCTCTGATCGCGCTGGGCTACAAGCAGGTCGATGCACGGAAAGCGGTGCGAAAAGTGCTGGATTCTGACCCTGCAGCGGCCACCGAAGCGCTTGTGCGTGGCGCCCTCCGCGCCCTCCAGGGCTGACTCGGTGGATTCCTCCCCCGTGTCGGATGGAGTGTCAGACCGTATTTTGTTTCTTGCCAGTGGCGATGTGCCTTTACTACTTCTCATAGTGCTTCGGTGGACAGTCCATCAAGCAAACCCATTATCAAACCATCATGTCTTTTTCTCCCGTGAACAAAAACATCGGCCGCTTCCGCTGGCGCATCTGCGCCGTGCTGTTCCTTGCTACCACCATCAATTATATTGACCGAAACGTCTTCTCCTTCACGATGCTTGACCCGGTTTTTCGCCACCAGATGCTGGGGATTCCGCTAAGTCAGCCACTGACCGACGCGGACATGGCGATGTTTCGGGAGAAGATGAGTTTCTTGGATTCGATCTTCAAATACTGTTACGCGTTCGGCTTCCTTCTGGCTGGCTACATGATCGACCGCATCGGCGTGCGCCGCGGATACACCGTTAGCATCGGCGGGTGGAGCCTTGCCGCCGTGCTCCACGGTCTCGTTCATTCCGTTTCCGGGATGGCCTGGGCACGAGGACTGCTCGGAGTCGGCGAGGCTGGTAATTTCCCCGCCGCGATCAAGACTGTATCGGAGTGGTTCCCGCGCAAGGAGCGCAGTTTCGCCACCGGTATCTTTAACGCCGGCGCGAACGTCGGCATCATTATTACGGCCCTTTGTGTGCCATTCATTATCTCGCACTTGGGCTGGCGGGCCAGCTTCATCGTGACCGGTGCCATCGGCGTGTTCGTGCTTTTCTGGTGGCTCGCCGTTTATCGCACGCCCGAACAGCATCCAAAGCTTTCCCCAGAAGAACTGGCTTTCATTCGACAGGACGGCCCGCCAGAGGTCGAGAAAGTCGTGAAATGGCGGGAACTGGTGAAATACCGCGCCACTTGGGCGTTTGCGATTCCCAAGTTCATGACCGACTCTATCTGGTGGTTCTATCTCACGTGGCTGCCAACGTTCTTCAACAGCAACGAGGCGTTTTCCACAAAGCTCGATCTCAAGCAGATCGGCATTCCCTTCCTCGTCATCTATCTCGTTTCGGATGGCGGAAGCATTTTTTTCGGTTGGCTAGCCACAAAATTCATCGGCCTGGGTTGGAGCGTGAACAAAGCCCGCAAGGTCACGATGCTGATTTGTGCGCTATGCGTCGTGCCAATCGTCTTTGCTTCCATGACCAGCAGTATAAATTTGGCGATCGCCCTCATCGCCCTGGCCACCGCGGCCCACCAAGGCTGGAGCGCTAACCTCTTCACCACCGTCTCCGACCAGTTCCCGCGCCGTGCCGTGGGCAGCGTTGTCGGCATTGGCGGCCTGATGGGGGGACTCGGCGGTGCACTACTGGCAGCGAAGGTCGGATTCATCATCAACACCGGCGGCTATGTTCCGCTATTCGCCATCGCGGCCACCGCCTATCTGCTTGCACTACTAGTGATGCAGTTACTCTCACCACGACTGGAAACGGTCAAACTACCCGACTAAATTGTTAGGCAAAGCGATTTGTTGAGCCCGGTCACCGTTCAATTCATCCTCTTTGTCGCTTATGTCACCGCGTGGGTTATCATGAACTCCCTGGTGCCAAAGTTTAAGAAAATCGCACTCTAATCAATCGGATAAACGTTGATGGATCCGAGCCACTGCCCAGGAGGCGTGCTCGGCGATCAGTGGATCTGGGTCTGCGGCCGCTCGCTTGAGCGCGGGAAGGTCATCCGTTGTTCCCGTGTTGCCCAATGCCACGCAGACATTGCGCAGAAAACGCGGGCGCTTGATGCGCTTAATCGGTGACTTGGCGAACAATACACGGAAGCCATCATCATCGAGCTCGAGAAAATCGGTTAGGCTCCGCCCAAACACCGACTCCCGCGCGTGAAAGGTGATTTCCCGCGACTCATGGGCGAAGCGGTTCCACGGGCAAGCATCAAGGCAGTCGTCGCAACCATAGATCCGGTCGCCCATGGGCACTCGGAACTCCTCGGGGATCGGGCCCTTGTGCTCGATCGTGAGGTAGGAGATGCAGCGCCGCGCATCCAACCGCCGAGGCGCCGTGATCGCCTGCGTGGGGCAAGCGGTGATGCAGGCGGTGCATTTCCCACAGTGATCCGTGGACGGCGCATCCGGCGATAGATCAAGCGTGGTGAGCAACTCGGCGAGGAAAAACCATGCTCCGAGCCGACGGTGAATCTGAACCGTAGATTTTCCATTCCACCCGAGGCCCGCATCACTTGCAAAGTCACGCTCTAACACCGGACCCGTATCGACGTAAAATCGTTGCACGCCACCCAGCGCCTGCAACTTCACATCGAACTCCTTCAGCCGCTTTTCGATGAGATCATGGTAATCTTCATTCCACGCGTAGCGAGCAATCCGATACCCCCCTTTATGCCCATTCGCAAACGGACTACGGCCCGGATAGTAGTTCAGCGCCAAGCAAATGACCGACCGGCACCCGGGCAACACCTCGCGTGGGTCACAGCGCCGCTGCGAATTCCGCTCCATCCATGCCATTTCCCCATGCTTCCCCTCTCCGATCCAGTCATGGAAAAGCGCAGCATGCGTCGCCTCCTTGGCCGGCGCGATCCTGCAATCGTCAAACCCCAGTTCCGCCGCCCACGCCTTGATTTGATCCACCGAACTCATCACCAATGGCCGCTGAAAAAATACCGTGCACTCTCGAGAATCCCCATTGCCAACTCGCCCGCATCCAAGCCCGCAGTGTCCACCTGCAAGTGCGCAGCCTCTGCGTAAAGCGGCTTCCGCAACGCCAACAACGCCTCAACTCGCGCCACGGGATCTTCCGTATGAAGCAATGGCCTATCCCGATTTCTGCCCGTCCGATCCAGAATCACCGCGAGAGGCGCGTGCAACCAAACGACATAACCAAGCTGGCGCAAAAGTTTACGATTTCGCTCGCGGCCAATCACACCGCCTCCCGTCGAAATGATCCGACGCGGCGCATCCACTTCTTTGAGAACCTCTAACATCAGCTCTTCTAGCACTTCTGTCTCCATGTCACGGAAGGCCTCTTCACCCTCCGCTGCAAAAATCGCGGCAATCGGCTTACCCGCCCGTCGCTCGATGACCTGATCCATATCTACCAGCGAATAGCCCAGCCGTTGGTGCAGCTCTCGCCCGACGGTCGATTTCCCACTCCCCATGAAGCCGATCAGAACAATGTTCTTCGGCGGTGGTTGTGATTCGTTCATGTCGACATCCTAGGCTTTCAAGAACAGAAGAGGGAAATGCAAAAATCAACCTGCTTGCCCGAAATTGCAACTCGCGGCAGACGCGCCACAAATCTCCTTGCTTCGCAGTTCATCTCAGCAGGGATTTGTAAATGATGAACTCCCCTTCCTTCATCAACGTTCTTTCCGCGTTCGCGCTTCTCAGCCTCCCGCTGCAAGCCGAATACCGTAACTGGTCAAATACCGAGGGAGTCACTCTCGAGGCAGAATTAGTCAAGGTGGAGGGCTCCAATGTGACCCTCCGGTTGCGAAGCGGAAAACTCACCACCTTCGCGGTGTCGAAGCTGTCCCCCGCTGACCGCGAGTTTGCGAAATCCAACACCGCTAAACCCCAAGAAGAGCCGAAATCCAGCTTGCCTGCCAACCGCAAAGCAAAATGGCTCACTCGGATGGAAAAAGCGCAGGAAGAAGCGAAGACCACTGGGCTACCGATCCTCGTCCTTTTTACCGGAACCTCATGGTGCTCCTACTGCATCAAACTGGAAAAAGAGGTCTTCTCCGAAAAAGCCTTCAAGTCGTTTGCAGATCAAAATCTCGTCCTGCTCATCGCGGATTTCGAGCCAGGCGGTGAAACCAAAAACCGCGAGCTCAAGAAACTCTCCGAAGAGTATGGAGTCAAAGGGTTTCCCTCCTATTTCCTCATCGATGCCGCTGGAACTCGTCTCGCCAAGGGCGGTTATCACGACGGCATCAACCCGGAATCCTTTGCAGAATGGGTCAACAAATCTGCACCCAAAACGAGAGACGCCCAAGCCTCAGCCACCGAATAGCTCCCGCGCGCCGAAGGCTCGGTTTTTCTTGTTGCAAATCAGTCTCAATTGGTGATGTTGACGGCGGATGTCTCACTTCCTTGCCACCGATTTAGAAATCGATAGCGCCATGACCTTGAACCAGGTCCAGGTGGGCTGTGACGTGCAAATCCGCGTTTTGAGCGGCCCGGGCTGCGAACGCCTCCGCGATCTTGGCTTCTGCGAACAACTGCAAGTCCGCAAACTGGCAGGCGGTAGAAACTTAATTTGCTCGATCTGCGGAACCCGCATGGCAATCAGCCGCGAACTGGCGGAGCAGGTGTTGGTTTCCCCGATCGGCTGACGCCTTCCGCGCACTGGCCATGAACCACGCATCCGCCCCCCCATCGACGATCGCTCTGATCGGCAACCCGAACGCTGGCAAAACCACGCTTTTTAACGCCCTCACCGGCGCAAACCAGAGGGTTGGTAACTACGCTGGGGTCACCGTAGACATCAAATCCGGCGAAACCTACACGCCACACGGCCACAAACTCCGTGTTTGGGATCTCCCAGGTTGCTACTCGCTACGGGCAAATTCTCCCGATGAAAAGATCGCTCTCGATGCTCTAACGGGTGCCATTCCCGGTGAATCCAAACCCGATCTCGTGGTCTGCGTGGTCGATGCCTCCAACCTCGAGCGACACCTCCAACTGACACTCCAAGTGCTGGAACTCGGCGTCCCCTGCATCCTCGCGCTCAACATGGTGGACGTTGCCGAACGCACAGGATTGCGCCTCGACCCCGCGAAACTCTCCGAAGAACTCGGCATCCCAGTCGTACCCATGCAGGCCAATGCCAAGCGCGGCATCATCGAGCTCAAGCAAGCACTCCGCTTCCCATTTCCCAACGCTGCGGAGCATCGATGGATCGACTCTTCTGAAAATCCAGAGACCTCAAGACGCACATTCATCACCCAGCTTTGCGATCTAGCAGCACGTCGTCCCGACTCCCACCAACAAACTCGCTCCGACCAAGTCGATGCGATTTTACTCCACCCCATCTACGGCTGGATCGCTCTATTAGGGATTTTCTTCACACTGTTCTGGGCAATTTTTTCGTTCGCTCAGATTCCGATGGGCTGGATCGAGTCGGGCCAAAGTTCCTTCACCGCGTGGATCAATGCCACGATGAATGAGGGCGACTTCCGCTCGCTCTTGGTCGATGGAATCATCGGCGGCGTAGGCGGGGTGCTGATGTTCCTGCCACAAATCGGGCTGCTATTTTTCTTCATCGGCCTGTTAGAAAGTTCGGGATACATGGCACGGGCCGCGTATCTCATGGATAGCGTCATGGCGAAGGTCGGCCTCAGCGGCAAAGCATTTCTTCCGCTGTTCAGCTCATATGCCTGCGCGATTCCTGGCATCATGGCCACACGGTCGATCGACTCCGCCAAGGAACGACTCGTCACGATTTTCATTGCCCCATGGATGAGCTGTTCGGCACGGTTGCCCGTGTACTTTCTCATCGTTCCGCTGCTGCTGCATGAACATGAGGGCACTTGGAAACAGGCGCTCGTCCTCTTCGGGATCTACGCACTCGGCACCTCAGCCGCGTTTTTCGTCGCAAGACTGCTACGCAGCCGACTCGGCAAAGATCTGAACCCAGGGCATTTTCTATTAGAACTTCCACCCTATCGCAAACCTCAGTGGAGCTATATCTTTCGCCACGTGTTTGATCGCTCGTTTTCCTTCGTTAAAAAGGCAGGAACGCTCATTCTTGGCTTGTCAATTTTGCTTTGGGCGCTCAGCACCTACCCCAAGTCAACTACTGGCGACGCCGCAGATGCCTTGACTCACAGCGCGATGGGACGCATCGGAGCGATCATCGAACCCGCCGTCAAACCTCTCGGATTCGACGGTCGCATCGGCACGGCCATTCTTACCTCGTTTGCCGCGCGCGAGGTGTTTGTCTCATCCATGGCCATTCTCTATCGGGTCGAGGAAACTCCCGATCCGGCGGCAACACGCAAGCTGCTGCGTGAGCGGCTCGCAAGCGCCAGCTGGCCGGATGGACGCCGAATCTTCACGCCGCTTTCACTGGTTTCATTGCTTGTGTTTTTTATCTACGCGATGCAATGCCTACCCACCACCGCAGTCGTCGCGCGTGAGTCTGGCTCATGGAAATGGGCGCTCGGACAATTCCTCTTCATGACGGGCTTCGCTTATGCCGCCGCACTCGTCATTTTCCAAGTTGGCAGACTCATCGGATACTAACATGCTCGAACACTGGCAAACCCTCGCAGCGGCGGGTGTCGTCGCACTCACCATCACCTTCTTTCTCGTCTGGCTCGCAAGGCCGAAGAAAAAATCCAGTTGCGGCAAAGGCTGTGGCTGCGGCAAATCCTAACCAAAACCACCGAGGCATCCGAGCGTTTGGCTTGATGATATCCTGCGGCGACTCTATTCCTAGGTCGTGCTGATTCGAAAAAAACTTGAGGACCTGCAAGCCCTAGGTGTCCCACTGCACCTCGCCTTGGGCGTCTTCGATGGCGTCCACCTTGGCCACCAAGCGGTGATCGCGCGCGCGGTGGACGCGGCAAGCCGCGATGGAGGACTTGCTGGAGTTCTCACATTCGACCCACATCCGATCCGTGTGATCGCACCCGCCAAGGCCCCATCCGCCCTACTGGAAACCCTGGAACACAAGGCGCAAGTGATGAACCACCTCGGTGTCCAACTTTTGATTCCCCTGCATTTCGATCAAGAACTCGCAGCCATGGAGGCGGCCGAATTTATCGCGAAACTGCTAACTGCCAACGTCCGAACGATCGCGGTCGGAGAAGACTGGCGGTTTGGACATCATCGCAGCGGAGACGTGACCATGCTCCAAAATGAATCCGCCATCCATGGGTTTCGACTCGAAGCCGTGCCACCCGTGATGCATGAGGGCGAGCGCATCAGCAGCACCCGGATCCGCCAAGCGATCCGCGATGGTAATCTCGTCTCTGCCGAGCAAATGTTGGGGCGTCCCTTCACGGTCACGGGAAATGTTGTGGAAGGCAAAAAACTCGGCCGAACGATCGGCTTCCCCACCGCAAATCTTCGGACGGTCGACGCACAACTACCCCCAAGCGGTGTGTGGGTCGTACGCGCAAGACTCCCTGACGGTTCCCACGTCGGCGGAGTTGCTAACATTGGAGTTTGCCCAACGGTCGGTGGAACAACTCGGTCGCTGGAAGTGCACCTCCTCGATTTCCAAGGTGATCTCTACGGGAAAAACCTTGAAATTCAATTTCTCAACTACCTGCGGCCCGAAGCCAGATTCCCATCGATCGAGGCGTTACGCGTTCAAATTCAATTGGATACGAATACCGCGAGGGAAATTCTCAAGGGCAAATGATCCAATAAAATCATCCGCTTGACTTGGGAATAGTTCATGCGAACACTCATCGCATGAACACAATTCCTGTGCTTATCACTCACATTCGCAAACTCATCGAAAGCCGACTTTCGCCTCACCTGAGACCGCAGCCTTGCCGACGCCGACACTTTGAGGTTCAGCTAGAGTTTCCTTGGCAGCTAAAAAGATGAATTTTGTGGATTTTACGCTTACGCTGGTCGCTCGGTTTCCCTATGAATTGGCGGAACATTCGCATGGAGACCTTGAAACCCACTATTCATTTCTGCAGGTACGCTGCAATACTTGCGCTCACTTGCTGGATCTTGCCGCTGTCTGGCGCTGAGCACCAAGGAAATAACCACCTTGCAGGAGTCAAAAGCACCTCGATCAAGGGGGCCATGGACGAAGCTCACGAAATCCTTTTAAAGGGTGACGAAGCCTACCGTGCTGGACGCTACGCCGATGCCATTGAAGCTTACGCAGGGGCTCGCGATCTGATCCCTAACGACACCGACAACGCCGCGTGGCATGCTGCCGCCACCGAGCGGTACGCCCAAGCCTCAGTCGAACAAGCTCGCGAGCTCGCTCGCAAGGGTGACCTCGCAGCCGCAAGAGCCATCATCGGTCAGGTGCTCAACACTTCAGCCGCTCCCAAAAATCCAGGGGCACTCGCATTCCTTGCCGAACTTGACGACCCAATCCGCACCAACCCGGCACTAACGGCGGAACATGCCAAACAAGTCGATGAAGTGCGCCAATTGCTCTACACGGCGCAGGGCGCATATCAGCTCGGGAAATTCGATGAAGCAGTGGCAACCTACGAAAAAGTCCTGCGCACCGACCCCACCAACACAGCAGCCCGTCGCGGCATGGAGCAAGTTTCGGCCGCAAAGAATGGCTATTACCAAGCTGCCTACGACAATACCCGGGCCGATATGCTTGGGCAAGTTGATCGCCAATGGGAACTCGCAGTGCCTAAGCCCGAAGATGTTCCCTCCCTTGCCGACCCCGGCAGCGCTAGCCCAGAAACCTTCATGGTGTCAGTGAAAAATAAGATCGATCGAATCATGATCCCTAAGATCATGCTCGACCAAGTTTCCCTAAGCGAGGCCCTCGACTTCTTGCGGCTCCGCGCCAGTGAAAATGATACCTTCGAACAAGACCCCGCGCGCAAGGGGGTGAATTTCACGGTTAATTTGGGATCGCCTGATTCTCCAGCCGCCACGAGGGTTTCTCGACTCCGCTTCGACCTCAGACTCACCAACGTGCCACTCTCTCAGGCACTCAAATACATCACAGAAACCACGCGCACGACCTATACCACCGACGACTTCTCCGTGATCATTTCCCCTCAAGGTTCTGCGTCTGCCGAACTAATCACCCGAACGTATCGAGTACCTCCAGATTTCCTCAGCAATCTCAGCAGCGGAGCAGGCGCATCGACTACGACTGATCCTTTTGATGCCGCTCCTGCGACCAAAGGCATCCTACCAAAACGCCTCAGTGCCCAAGAGGCCCTTGCAAGCCAAGGCGTCACCTTCCCCACGGGCGCCTCGGCAAATTACAGCCCTACGACCAACTCGTTGATCGTGGTGAACACGTCCACAAACCAAGATTACATTTCCCAAGTCATCGAGACGATCACCAAGGCGGATCCCGTGATGATCGCCGTCCGCGTCACCATGATCAAAGCCGAACAAACTCGGCTACAAGAACTTGGATTTGATTGGCTGCTCGACAACGCCACCTTCGGTGGGTCTAACGGGAGCGGCTCGAACTTAAACCTCTCAGGAGGAACTCAAGGCAACGGAGGAGACTTGAGCGATATCGTCCCACCACCCGGCGGCGTTAAGGGAAACCCGATCACCGCGGCCAACCGCAGCGGTGACGATGCCATTTCCACCGACTCAATCGACAACCTGCTCACCAATCAATCTGGCACCCAGACCAACAATCGCGCTCCAGGCGTGCTGAGCGTCTACGGAAACCTGAGTAAAGCGAAATTTCAGATGCTCATGAGGGGGCTCGATCAGAAAACGGGTGTCGACATCATGGCACAGCCTTCGGTGGTCACCCGCAGTGGCCAAGCTTCCTCGATCGGAATGGTTCGTGAGTTCATGTATGCAACGGAGTATGAACCACCGGAAATCCCCACCAGCGTCGGCTCGGACGGGGGAAACATTCCGGTCACCCCTGCCACCCCAACCGCTTTCCAGAAAAAGGATGTCGGAATCACTCTTGAAGTCCTGCCCGTGGCCGACGCCGATAAACACTTCGTTTCAGTAACCCTCAGCCCGAAATTTAGCGACTTCGATGGCTTCGTGAACTATGGTAGCCCGATCCGATCGACCCGACAAACCGCACTTGGCTCGCAAACGGTCGAATTGACCCAAAATGCCATCCTCATGCCGATCTTCAGCAAACAAGCGATCTCATCCTCGGTCGATCTCGCCGATGGAGCCACAGTGGTGGTCGGCGGCCTGATGCAAGAAAGCGTTCAAAATGTGGAGGATCAAATCCCAATCCTAGGCGGCATCCCCATTGTCGGGCGACTTTTCCAATCCAAGGCAAGTAAGCCCGTCACTACCGCCATCGTTTTCCTTGTGAACGTTGAGCTCATGGACCCCACGGGGCATCGCTACCGCGACCGCTGAGGCACCAACCCCAACATCCTCTGCCCCCTTTTAGCCAGATGCCATCTCCCGAACACGAACCCGAAAGCTACTCATTTGATGAAATGATGGATCGTCTCAAGCGGCATTCCTCCGCTGACGCGGATGACGGGAAGTTAATCACCCGCGCTGACGGTAGCGAGGCGCTGCGCGTCCGCAAACGCAAACGCCGGACGAAACAACCTGAGAAAGAGCAACGCATTAAAACTCGGCGGAACCGCATCATCCAACTTTCAGCCATCATGGCGATCATCTTGGTGCTGATTCTTGGCGGCGGAATCGCAATGGTCTACGTCAACGGAACTTCATTCCGCAAGGACCTCATCACAAAAATCTCAGCATCGACCGGAGCCTCGGTGGACTTGCGACAATTCCGCATGAATCCAAAAACGGCCAATGCAGGGCAAGTTTCACTGGACTGGCCTGATGGCAATATGCTCAAAAACCTCACAATGTACGGGGTAAGTGCTGAGGTATTTCCATCCAGCTTCTTCGGAGATACGATGGTGGGTGAGGAACTCACCTCCCCATCCGGAATCCTTGCACTGCAGATCCCCACCCTTGGCCAGCCCACCCGAAACACCCAATCGTCGGCTACAGAAATCCCCATCCAGTTCAAATGCTATCGGATTTCCAAACTGGATCTCACCATCGGTTCCATCCAAAACCCGATGCTCCGCCTCTCAAAATCCGAGTGTTCGCTCTACCCCAGCAGCTCGAGCATTCCCACCCAGCTGCGCATGAACCAAGGCGAGCTCGCAATCCCCGGCTACCCGAAGCTTCACTTGGAACGCGCCCTCATCGAGCTTCAGGGCGACAACGCCCAAATCATTGGAATGCGCCTCTCCCAAAGTGCGGACAAATCTGGCTCATTCGACCTTTCTGGAGCTGTGTCACCCTACGAACCAGAGCATTTGTCGACCCTCGCGGTCGAACTCCGTTCCTTAGAAATCAGCGCCCTTGGATTCCCCTCATTGACCACCTTCGTCAACGGGCGGGTCGATTCCCTTCCCTCTGCAATTTCCAACACGCTCTCATTCCTGCCGACCGCCACTCCAAAAGTTACCCTTGAAGTTGCATTTCAAAGTTCTGCCGATTCTGCCATCACCCTTCAAGGCCTACCCTTCCTCTCAAACCTATCAACTGTACTAAAAGGCACTTGGTTCAAGCAGCCCAAATTCAATGCAAAGGCCCAAGGGGTTCTTCTCCGTGAAAACAACTCGGTAACGCTTCGTGACCTCGACCTCGAAAGCAAAGGCCGCATGGCACTCACCGGCACCATCTCCATCGCCGAGGATCAAACACTTTCTGGTGACTTGCAGATCGGCATCCCTGAAGTCTTGATTGATGAATCAAAAAGCTTGCGGCTTAAGGCGACGTTTGGGCAAGCCCGCGGAGGGTATTGCTGGGTGACCGTGACCCTCGGAGGCTCCGTTCGCGCGCCCAAGGACAACTTTAAAGATCTATTCTCAGACGCGGTCATCGCACCACTCGACCAGCCGATGCCTGGAGGATCCCAAGGATCGACTTTCGAGGAACTCACTCGCCCGAAATAAGGCGGACGGCGCACCCCCTGCGGCGGAAATCTCATCTTTTCCCATGAGAACCGTAAATTTCCCAAAGAAGAGCATGGCGCTCGGATCAATTATAGTTCAGTGTAAAAGACGGATAAGGCATTTCCAGCTGACTTCCGTTGAACCAATTCAAACTCGAAAAAACCATGCAAACCGCCAACGTCAATCTGCCAATCACCGTTACGATGCGACATGAGCAAGTGACCGATTCACTACGCGAACACGCCGTCAAAAAAATTGAGGGACTGCACCTCGACTACCCGCGAATCATTGAGGCAAAGGTGATCCTTGATGTCCAAAAACACCGCCACATCGCGGAAATCATACTATTTTGCGCAAACCACATCACCATCGAAGCGCAGACGGAAGGCAAGGACATGTACGCCGCTCTGGATGAAACCATTGAAAAAATCGCTCGAAGAATGCGCAAACACAAAACGCGCTTGCTGAAACAACATCGCCCACACCGCAACGAGTCGATCCGTCATCTTGAAGAGCGCATCTTTGGCCAAGAGGCCCTCGACCACCCAGAAGACGCGACGCTCGACCCAACCCCTCTGGTGATTCACCCAGAAAACTATCCGATCAAAACGATGTTTAAAGAAGACGCAATCATGCAACTCGAGCTTTCAGAGAGACCATTCGTTCTCTTTAAGAATTCCCGCCATGGCACCCTCTCGATCGTCTATCGCCGAAAAGATGGCGAGTACGCGGCTCTCACACTCGCCGACTGAACGTTTGCCAATCGACCAACTCAGGGAAAGGTAAGGAACTTCCCTGGGTTGAGGATCCCATTCGGATCAAGCGCACTTTTCACCGCTTGGTGACTTGCATAGGAAACGTCGCCAAGCGCCCTGCGGATCCATGGCCTCTTCGCTAGACCGACACCGTGCTCACCTGTGATCGCGCCACCATGGTCGAGAACCCACGAAAAAAGCCGATCAAGCGCCGCATCGGCATGAGCTCTCACCTCAGGATCTTCATAATCACGAACCATCAGATTCGTGTGAATGTTGCCGTCTCCAGCATGCCCGAAGCAAGCGATCGGGATAGCCGTTTCCTGCTCTAACTGACGGGCAAAAGCAACCAACTCAACCAACATGGACCGCGGCACGACGATGTCCTCATTCAGCTTGGTCAGACCCGTATCGCGCAGCGAAAACGAGAACTCGCGCCGCAACCTCCAAATCCGCTCACAGGACGCCTCATCCGGAGCACACTCGATGAAGGTCGCACCCACCTCGCCCAGCAAACGCTGAAGCTCGCCGATCTCCGCCGCAACCGCTGCAGGACGGCCATCGACCTCGACGATCAAGTGAGCATTTCCCGGAGGAAATACGTCCGCCCCAAGTTTCTTCCTAGCCGCTGCTAGAGTGAAGCTGTCAGTGATTTCCAACGCGGATGGCAAGTGCCCCGCTTGGAGAATCGCCTGAACTGCAGCGGCCGCCATTTCAAACTCTGGAAAAATCGCAGCAAGCATCGCTCGACTCGCTGGCTTCGGGATGAGGCGGACGGTGATCTCCGTCACCACCCCAAGCATACCCTCGGAACCCGTGAAGAGACCTAACAGATCAAAGCCAGTTTTGTTTTTATGCAGCCGCCCACCAGTACGAAGCACTTCGCCACTGGCAAGAACGACCTCTAACCCTAAAATGTAACTGCGGGTCACACCATACTTCAAGCACCGGGGACCACCCGCATTGGTGGCCACATTCCCGCCGATCGAGCAGTCCTTCAAGGAAGCAGGATCTGGAGGATACTCCCAGCCCACCGCATGAGCCGCATCCTGCAAATCCTTGGTGATCACCCCTGGCTGGACAATCGCCACGCCATCCTCTGGATGCATGCCCAAGATGTTATTCATCCGGACTGTGGAAAGCACAATGCCACCTTCAACAGGAACGCAACCACCCACATATCCATAACCTGCACCTCGGGTAGTGACCGGAATCTTCCGCTCGTTGGCAAATCGCAGAACCGCCGAAACATCAGCCGTAGACTCAGCAAAAACCACGAGGTCAGGAGGATGACTGGCCGACCACTTGTCAACAGAATGGGCCGCGATCACGTCTGCCGATGATGCAACTTTATCCCTACCGATGAGGGCAGCAATCGATTCAAATAGAGAACTTGGATTCATGCTTAGATAAAATGGCATCCTGTGGACGAGCCACCACTCATGCATAGATTTTCTTGTAATACTCTTCCGCCATGCGGTCAGCGTCGAAGTATGGAACGACATCATTCATTCCCGCTAACACCATCCGATTCCACTCCTCTGGGTGATCGTAATAGGCTGGTAGAATTTTTTCATGCATGAGCTGATAGAAACCCAGTAGATCATGGCGATCCCGATCTCCGGGAGTGAGTGACGCATCCGCAGGCGGAATAATGAAGGCGTTTTCTCCATCACGGGCGAACTCACAAATCCAACCGTCATAGGTGGAGAGGTTGATCGATGCATTCATGGCCGCGGACATCCCTGATGTTCCAGAAGCTTCGCGAGTAACCACCGGGTTATTCAGCCAAACATCCGAACCGTTCTTCAACAACCGGGAAAGCTCGAGTTCATATCCGACGAGCACCGTCGCATTCGGGTAGTCTTTGGTGAGTCGAATCAGGTGATTGAAGGTATCGATCGCCGCATAATCAAATGGGTAAGGCTTACCCGCCCAAATGATCTGAACTGGGTGATCATTGTTTTGCAGCAATTCACGGAATAGGCGGACATCACGGGCAATCAAATCGGGACGCTTGTAATCGGCAAACCGCCGGGCCCAAACGATGGTCAACACCTTGGGCTTGAAAAGCTTGCCCGTTTGGTCGGCCACCACTCGGAAAAGCCGCTCTTTCAACTCCCGCTTGCGATGCACCAGTTCCTCGGCATCTCCTCGCACCCGCGCATGTTCGAGCCCATGATCCACCCAGTATTTCTTGTTCTGCGCATTCGTTACGTGCGTGATTTCGCAGATGTTAGGAAACCTCTCCCACATGTGACGGGCCACCTCACCGTGAAGTTTCGAGACCCCATTCGCGATGCGGGCAAGCCGCAACGCCGCGAGTGAGTGGTTGAACTCGTCGCCTTCGATCCCGGTTATCTGGCGAACCTCCGCCTCACTGACGCTGCCGAAGAACGAGAAATCCGAGAGCAAGCTCAGAGGGTGCTTTTCGTTTCCCGCCTCTTCCGGAGTGTGGGTGGTGAAAACCAATCGTTTTTTGACCTCATCAAGACTGAGGTGCTTTTCATAAAGATGAAATGCTGCGGATAATCCGTGCGCTTCATTGAGATGCCAGACCTCAGGATCCACACCGAGCTCATCTAACAGACGAGCGCCCCCGGCTCCCAAAATGATGTATTGGGCGACACGCCGCAAATGGTCATGATCGTAGAGTCGGTGTGTAATGGCCCGCGACAAGCTGTCGTTTTCCTCGATGTCCGTGGTTAGGAAAAACATCGGAACGGTGTTGAAGATATCCCCCGCGAGGAACATGGCCTTCACCCAAACCGGATGGCCATGAACGGGCACGGTGAAACGAATTCCAGTGTCTTGGAGGAACGCGTATTCTTTGCGGCGAAACTGAACCGCCAACTCGCGGTCCTCCCCTCGGGCTTGATTGTAGTAGCCATACGTCCAGAGAATTCCAATCCCACAAAGATTTTGGCGCAAATCCGCTGCTGAACGCATGTGGGACCCCGCAAGAAATCCTAGCCCTCCCGAATACACTTTGAAGCTCTGGTCGATGGCAAACTCACAGGAGAAATAGACTACGCTTTTCGCATATTCAGGTGCGATCTCGTAATGATGAGCGAACGGAGTCGGCAGGAAAGATGAGGCCATGGTGACGTGTGAATGATGAACCGATATTGTCGGAGGTCTCTAGGAAATGCGAGGAAATGAATCGGTGAATTGCTGACCAGCCTGCGACGACTCGATCGGATCATAGCCGAGCAAGCGTCTTTAAAAAACTGAAGTTGATGGTGCAGGAGTTCCGCCAAAATGTCGAGACTCCTGCGCAAGCAGCGAAGAATTCAGCGAGCGGCCAGTTTAGCGCGAGCTCCCTGCAAGGGTTGCTCAATCCAGCGCCACGACGCCAAAGCCAACCCCCATGTCACGCCTGCAAACGCCACCGTCCTCAGAGCCAATCCCGCCCAGTTGCCAAACGAATCATCCCACAAGAACCAGAAAATCTTTCCTGCTACCAATGGCGCAAGGTTGTGGAACAAGTAAATCCCGTAGGATACCTGCCCAATCCGCTGAAGGATTGGATGCTCGAGCACACTCTTTAATATTCCTGAAAATCCAACGGATCCACTTGCAATGAGGCCGCAAAGCCCCACCGCCAATAGGGTTTGCTGGAAGGATCGCAACCCCCAAGTGGCCCACCCCAGCGAATGAGCGCCAAAAATGGCCGCGTAGCCTGCTGCCGCCATTATGGCCACCACGCGGAGCCCACGACTCTCCATCGACATGCCCCGTTGCACCGCAAGCGCAAACAAAGCGCCCACGCCGAAGTAATCAAATGAGGCCCAAGTCAACAGATGCCGCCATGGCACATTTGGCAACATGCCATCCTGAAACATCCGCGACAAAGGCGCTACGGCGGTGAACACCAAGATCGCCGCGAGCATTGCCCTCCTCGGAATAAACCAAACGACAAAGGGCCATATCAGGTAAAATTGATGCTGCATGGCCAGTGACCAGAAGTGATTGGTGCCCATTGGCCAATACCCCAAGCACGCCATATGGATATTTGAAAGCTGCAGCGCATACCAACCGAGCGCCGCGTGAACATCCGGTGCCCAAAGCAACCACGCCAGAGCCAACGCCGCGTAGTAGGGTGCCAGAATCCGCAACCCACGCCGGATCTGATAGTTTTTTAAGGCCTCGAGCCGCCACGGCCCACCCAATGCCTCAAATCGCTCCCTCTCGCGGAGCAACGAACCAGTGATCAAGTACCCCGTCAGCACGAGGAAGAAAAACAAGAACACCTCGAACGGAAAAAACCGAAGCCAACCCGAGGGGCACCAGTGGTCCCAGCAAATCGCCAGAATCGCGACTGCCCTGAGCCCATCCAATTGCACCGCACGACCATTCACTCATCGGTTGAAACCATGAACCGCAGCAGCTTGCACGCGTTTTTGAATCAAACCACGCAAATATTCTACAAATACGCTGCCAGCAGCACCCGGGAATCGAAATTTCACCTTCTTGGCCGGTTTCGTTTGGAAAACTTCGGTAGCACATTGCGCTTAAGTAAGTGACACAGGCTTGGTCATTATTCCTATTTATTCATTATCCCAGACAAAATGTAAAAAAACCTGCAGAACCATGGACTGCGAGCAACGTATGGGGTGGCATTGAAGGCCTCGCTTTAGTTTGTCAGTGAACCTGAATTGGAACCCGCTAGCCTTTTGAGTCAATCGACCTGACCTATATGCGCAGTCATGACAAGATTGACAGGATTCGCATCAGCCCCAAGAAATTCATTGCGAATCCCGTCCTCCTGCGCTTGTCTTTTCGGGCTGTCAGGGGCCGTGGAGGTTCGGCAAGCGAACCCCGCCAGGCCTTGATCGGAGCAACGGTAGTTTGTCCGGGCTTGCCGCGGATTCCCTGGCGGCACTTCTCCGTTATCGGCCTTAGCCGCATGCTCTAGCGCTGCTCGGCATCCGCCTCGATCCATTGCCAAAGGCTGCTGAGCCCCGCCGCTACGCTGGATTTGGCCACAGCAAGGTCACCACCTGGCGCATGCTTGCCAAAGAGGTAATACTTGATCTTCGGCTCCGTGCCCGATGGCCGAACCGCAAATGCACGTCCATCTTCAAGATCCACAAAAAGCATTTTTTCTTTCGGCAAAAGATCCCCTTCTTGATCGAAAAGATCTTGCTTCGCAAAGTCGCGGATCCGGAGCACTGCAGATCCATCGACAAAAGTCGGAGGATTCTCGGCGTACGAGTTGGCAAGCGCTTGGATCTTGGCTGCACCATCCGCACCCTCCATGACCAATGATTTGCCCATTTCAAGGTAGTAGCCGAATTGTGCGTAAACATCGTCCATCAACTCCGGGAGCGTCTTGCCCACGGACTTGGCGTAGGCCGCCACCTCGGCAAACATGAGCGCCGCACCATTTGCATCTTTGTCACGAACCGCATCTGAGCCGAGATAGCCGTAACTTTCCTCACCACCAAACACGAAAAACCGGGAATACTCGAGGCGCAGCGCACGGGTTTGTGCCTGAGTGAGTGAACGATAGTCACCCTTCTTGTCTGCAGGAATCGCTTCCTCGTATTTTCTCAACTTGCCGGCGATGTATTTGAATCCTGTTAGAGTATCCACAATGCCAACGCCAAACCCATCGGCGATGGCACGCTGCAACTCGGTGGTAACGTAAGTCTTAACCAGCACCGCTCGGTTGCGGTTCGCATTCGTTAACCAACCCAGCTCAAAACAAGTCTTCAAGCGATACCACGCCATCAGTGACCCAATCTGATTTCCCGTTAGAAGAACCATTTTCCCTGCCGCATCGCGCACGGCAACTCCCATCCGGTCAGCATCTGGATCCGTGCCGATGACAATCTCCGCACCGGACTTCTCAGCCAACTCGATGCCCATCTTCAGCGCAGGGGCATTTTCTGGGTTGGGCGAATCCACCGTGGGAAACCGACCGTCTTGCACGTCCTGCTCCGGAACCGTAAGGACATCGAAACCAAATTCACGCAGCATCGGCACATTGATGTGCCCGCCGGTGCCGTGCAGGTTGGTGAAAACAATGCGCGTCGAAGCGCCTTCTAGCAACGATGGCTTGAGTAACAGGGTCTTGAGTAGCGCCACATAGCGCGCATCCATTTCAGCACCTAACAGCGTGATCACTCCTCGCTCAGCCTCTGGCACGGAGTCGTAGTGCTCGGCGGAGATCGCGTTCACCTCGCGGATGATGCCATCGGCATGGGCATCGACGATCTGCGCGCCATCGTTGAAATACGCCTTGAAGCCGTTATCGTGCGCTGGGTTGTGACTCGCGGTGAGCACCACACCGGCATCAGCGCGAAGTTCGCGCACCGCGAAGGAAAGTTGCGGCGTCGAGCGGGCACCCTCGAAAAGATAGGCGTCAGCACCGAGGTCAGCACAGACTTTGGCGCAGAATTCCGCAAAATCCCGCGAAAAATGCCGGGTGTCATGCGCGAAAACAAGCATCGGCTTCCGTGTCGGACCCGCGAATTGCTTGGCGTAGGCGATCAACCCGCGAACCGCACGGCTGAGGTTGTAGAAATTCATGGTCGCTGTGCCCACGCAGGGATGCTCTGGCCTGCCATTCGGACCACCCATCCCCTGCTCTGCCACCGTCACCACCCGACCGATCGTCCGCCCGCGCAACCCACCCGTTCCAAACGCGAGGGTCTTGAAAAATCGGTCGTTGAGCTCGTCCCATGCTCCAGCACTCACCAACTCATCGATTACCCGTGGCGCGATCTCGCTTGTCGTGCCAGCCAACAAGGTGGTAATGTTAGATTTGGCAGATTCAAGAAGATTTCCTGCGGTAACCGCAGCGGTAAGAGTGTCGTGAAGTGAAATCATGGATGCCCACAGAATAGAAGGAGATCTCGATGATGGCAATCCCATCGATGACCGAATATCTGCCTCGTCGGCCGACCATTTCCAGCATAGGTTGGCTCCGTTCATGGTTCATCTTCTCGAAAATGCACTCGCCAAGCGCGCCACGCTTCTCACTGCGGAAACCAATGCCGTGCGCCTCGTCGATGGTGCCGGTGATGGTTTGCCCGGCTTGATTCTGGAAAGTTACGCCGGCCACTGGCTGGTCTCGACGACCGGTGAAACGCTGCACCCCAAGGTCCGAGAATGGATCCGAGACCAAGGGATTTCCTGCTATTGGAAGCGGCTCGATCAGCATCAAAAGGAGTCCCCTGCCCACCTCTCTGGCCCAACGGTGGATACACCTTTCCTCATGTTAGAAAATGGCATGGCCGCTGAGATCTCATTCCAGTCAGGCTATTCACAAGGAATCTTCCTCGACCAACGCGATAATCGCGCAGAGGTCCGCCAGTGGATGGCCCCCGGAATGCGGCTACTCAACACGTTTGCCTACACCGGCGCTTTCTCGGTTGCTGGAGCACTTGCCGGTGCGGAAACAACGACTCTCGACCTCTCCCAACCGTATCTTGATTGGGCAAAGCGAAATTTTTCTCACAACGCACTCGACCCCGCCGCCCACCACTTCTGCAAAGGCGACACCTTCCACTGGCTCCGCCGCTTTGCCAAACAAGGCCGCACCTTCGACGGCATCGTGCTCGATCCACCCACGTTCTCGCGTGACGAAAAAGGCCACGTATTCCGCGTCGAAGAAAATTTCGGCGAACTCGCCGCACTTGCCGCAGACGTCCTTGCGCCAGGTGGTTGGCTGCTCTGCTCAACAAACTGCCGAGGCCTCGGCTTGAATGATTTTCAAAAACAACTCCGCAGCGCCACCCGCCACACGATGAGCGCACGCCACGCAGAAATGCCCGCCGATTTCACCGACGAACCCTACCTAAAATCGGTATGGCTGAAGTAGCGACATAAAGGGTTGTCACACCATCCAATTGTGACATTCTATCTGGCATGGTCCGTTATCGTCCAAACGTGGCAGCACTGGTGGTGAACGCTGTGGGAAATCTCCTCATTTGCGAGCGCCTGACTCTTCCCGGAGCATGGCAGTTTCCACAGGGTGGCGTAGACGCCGGCGAATCCCTTGAGGAAGCACTCTTCCGCGAGGTCCGCGAGGAAATCGGCCTAGACGCTTCACACTACGAGGTCATGGGTCGCCGCGAGGGCTACCGCTACCTCTATCCGGAGCAAGTCCGCGGGAAAAAGCTCCGCAAACACGGCAACCATGGCCAAGAGCAAACGTACTTTCTCTGCCGTCTGAAATCAGATGCTCCGCCGGTGAACGTAAAGCAGAAACAACAGGAATTCCGCGCCTACCGCTGGATTCTTCCTCAGGAGTTCGATCTCGATTGGCTGCCGGACTTCAAACGCGACGTCTACCGAGAAGTCATGCGTGATTTTTTCCAAATCGAGCTCTAATCACTGTATCCAGAATGGGTGAAATCCCAACAGAATTCACCATCCCACCAGCAAGGCAATCGCGCGAATGGCATAGCCAACCCGTGATTTCCATGGCCGCTCTGGCCGAAGAATCTCCCACCCAAGCCGCTCGGCAACCGCCTCAAGCTTGGGCGATGGATTGACCACAACCGCAGCTTGGCAGAGCTCTAACATCGGTAGATCAGCGGAACTGTCCGTGTATCCGACACAGCACTGGAGTTTCCCATTCTGAAAATACTCCGTGGCCAAAACTCGCTCCAATCGCTCGACCTTTGCCGCACCCTTGTGATTTTCCATGTCCGGAAAAAACGCCCCGAATTCGATTGGCGTACCCAGCACAAGATCAAACCCAAGAGCCCTGCCGATCTCTAACACATAAAACTCTGGGCTAGCGGAAGCAAGGATGAGGAAATGCCCTTGCGCGCGGTGATTTTCTAACTTTTCCCGCAGCTCCGGATAAATCGAGGGCATCAGACTGGCCGCGAACTCTCGTGCGTAACATGCGAGTTTCACCGAATCGACCTTCCACAAGTAGCTGTGAAAGACCCGCTTCATGCCACCCGCCCCCAACACCCCAGCCAGCGGAAGAAACGCGAGGAAGACGAGGAGGAAAACCCGCCGCCATGGCTCACGGCGAACGACAAAATGCCGAAACAACAGCTGGCAGTCCCACGCAATCAAGGTGCCATCCAGATCGAACAACGCAATTCCAGACGGGCAGTTGGGTGAGAGCGAATCCGGCATGCAGCAAAGCATCCGCCCAGACCGTTGGATTTTCAAGCTTTCCGAATCTCAATGCACGCTGACCCACTCCAAGTGGTCGCGTAAATCACCGTAGACCAATCAGGATCCGGGCTTCGGTAGGGGCTCGTCGCCCAGCATCTTATCCAAATCGGCCACCCGATCCCATGGGCACCGTTTCCGCTGATACTTTTTCCAAACCACGTCACGCAGTTCGCGCCAGACCGCCTCGGACGGCGGTTTGAGGTCGGTCCACGTCGGATTGCGCTTCTGGGTGGTGGTCATCACGGTCCACTTCCCTCCCTGATAATTTCCTCGGTAAAAGACCTTGCCTTCTTCGGTCGTTTCAAACCACTCGTGACTCTCCATGCCCACAGATTGCTCCGCGACGGCGCCCGATACAAGCGGCGATTCCACTCATGCCATGAGATCGGCATCGACTCCCAGCCGCCACATGCTCATGGTCGAGCCATGCAAAAAATCGGATCACGTGCTCCTCTCGTCATCCTCCACGAGAAATCCTTCGGGCTTTTTCTTGATGGCGGCGAGCTCGGGGAAATCCTTCTTCCACGCCGCGAAATGCCCACCAAATGGCAAATCGGCGATGCGGTCGATGTCTTCCTTTACCACGACTCCGAGGATCGGCCAGTTGCCACCTTGAAGGCACCCAAGGCGATACCTGGCCAGTTTGCTCGGCTAAAATGTGTCGCCGTCACCGCCGTCGGAGCATTTCTCGACTGGGGCCTCCCGAAGGATCTCATGGTCCCGTTTCGCGAACAAAAGGTCCGCATGGAAATCGGCCGCCAGTACATCGCCTACGTCATGACCGACGAGCAAACCGGGCGCTTGATCGCCACGACACGCATCGCCCGGCACATGGATCGAACGCCACCCCCGTTCAGCCTCGGCCAGGAAGTGGATCTCATCATTTTTGGCAAGACGGACCTCGGCTACAAGGCGATCATCAATCACACCCACAGCGGCCTAATTTTTGCCAACGATGTCTTCCAAGATCTCCAGCCCGGCGAGACCATCAAAGGCTACATCGCCGCCATCCGGCCAGATGGCAAGATCGACCTCAGCCTCCACCCCGCAGGCCGCCGCAAAGTGGACAACCTCGAATCTCAAATCCTCGCTGAACTCGCGGCCCGTGGCGGGTTCTGGTCTCTCCACGACCACAGCTCTGCCGAGGAAATCCATGAGGAACTCGGCGTAAGCAAGCGTACCTTCAAACAAGCCACTGGTGCGCTTTGGAAGCAGCAGAGAATCACCATCGAGGAGCATGGCATCCGGCTGAAGCCTGAGGCCTAGTTCATTTGGAATCAGGTCCTTGGTCGGAAAAATTGGGGCTAACCAACCGTAAAGCCCGTTTTCCAGGACTTCAGCGTTTTTTCTTCACAGCCTTTTTGCCATCGAAATTTACCTGCCCGGCCTGAAAAGCCTCGGGGTCATAACCCGGGTGAGCCCACTCGATTTCCCCATGCAGTGCCTGCATGTACTGAAACGTCCCACCAAAGTCCTCCGGCGGGCACGCGCGGGCTCCCTCCATCACCTCCGGCCCCCCTTCGCCGCTTACCCGTTTCTCAAAAACAATCTCATGAATCCACTCGTCCGCAAAATCGTAGCGGTAAAGGATGCGAATCGGTAATTGGCGGCGCCCAAGGAAATCGGCAACGGTCAGAACTGCCTCGTCCTGAAACTCACCGGCCGTTTGATCCTCCAGCCCGATGGGCCCGATTACGTCCACAAGCCGCTTGCCCTTGCCGTGACGGAATTCATGGGGGCTCTTATTATCCCAGCCCATCACGCACTGCAGCGCATCACTGAATTCAACAAACGTGACCTGCGTGGAAATCGAAAAACGCCGCCAAATCTGCGGCTGAATTCCATAAATAAACACCTTCACCACCACCCGCTCACCATCCTTCGCTTTTGCCATGCCGAGAGCTTCCGGAGCTTCCACTAAAAAATCAAACGGAAACTTGTCTTACTCAGCAACACTTGCATCAGTTCGGAATCACTTGGGCAATTCCGATCCATCCCGTCTGCCAGCTCCTCTCAAACCGATTTCAATTTCTTTGATTTCCAAGGCCTTGTTTCACCGGCCACCATCTAACATATTTAAACTCGGACTCTCAAATCCCTCACGGTCCACAACACTCCTGCCGCTGCCTTGCCGTTCCCCTTCATCCGCCGCGCTCCATCTTTTCGCTTCTCCGTGAAGCGCTCGCGCGTCGCAGTAAATGCTTCGTTCACGAAGTTTTTACTACCTATCACCGCGCCATCGGTGAAATACCGCACCCGACACCGCAACATCACCGCCATTTTCAAATCCGGCAAAACGGTGCCGTTGTCCGCGGCTTCCAATGCCTCCGCTTCATTCATCGGCGGTCGTAACACGCCTTTTTCCACCTCAGCCCGACCGTTCTTGCGTTCGAGTGCCAAACCCAAGGTCCGCCGATAAATTCGCGACACTTCCTTCCATTTTTCCGCCTCAAATCCCGCTCCGTGGTGACTCATGCACGCTCTAACTAGGCCTTCACGCGATTTCTTGCCATTTCCCTTCGGTCCACCGCCCACGGCTTCGCCGTAGCTGCTCCATCGATAATCCGCTGGATCTGCGACCATGCCCGCTCTCATTGGGTTCAGATCGATGTAGGCCGCCATTGTCCGTGCAGCGACCCCGCTTTCGACGATCACGCTCTTGTAGCGTTCTTCCCACAGCGTGCCGCTGCGCTGGTGAGTTCGGTTAAACCACCGCGTGAAACGCTGCAGCAGCGTCTTCATGAACTCGCTCAAGTTGTGCATCCGGTAGGTGAATCTGGCGTGGATCTCGGCGGCCCATTCGTCACGGCCCTCAGCTCGCGCCTGTGCAAGTTCCTTGGCCACCACCGCCACGGAAGCCTCCGTGCTGGTGGCAGAAAGGCGTTTCAGCAATTCTGCGTCCGAGATGCCTTCCTCAGCGATCGGCGGGACTTCCAGTAAGAGGTGGAAGTGATTGGACATAATGCAGTAAGACAAAATCCGGCAGCCCGAGAAATTCTCCTGCATCCGCATGAACATACGGAAGTACTCGCGTTCCTCGTCGCCAAAGACAAATCGCCTGTCCACCACTCGGCTGATGCAATGGTAAATCACCGGCTTTTCCCGCGAATCCTTCCAGGGCGACAGCCAACGTTTACTGCTCAT
>Ga0164294_10000393_pt1 | contig 41395 bp, 34 predicted proteins | sample GEODES005metaG_FD_111479 | JGI IMG/M metagenome (GOLD analysis project Ga0164294, IMG submission 111479) | Oligotrophic lake water microbial communities from Sparkling Lake, Wisconsin, USA - GEODES005 metaG | ecosystem: Environmental > Aquatic > Freshwater > Lake | place: USA: Sparkling Lake... | reverse complement strand
GTGCCTCGGAGCACAGGACGATCATAATCAGAAAGATAAAATGGAGGACGACGCGCATTCGAGAGTGGCATGCAAACGATCTCAATTGACCTCGTCTTTCAAGGTTCGACTAAGCGAGAGAATGGGCATGCTGAAGGCGGAATCGATGATCAAAATCAGTGAGGACTCTTGCTGAATCCCCATCCTGCGCTAGTTGTCATGCCCTCAAATCATGCGCATTCTCCATCTTACGCCCGGAACAGGCAGTTTTCACTGCGGCAGTTGTCTGCGCGATCATGCTCTGATTCGTGCCCTCCGCTCGCGGGGGCATGATGCCCTCATGGCGCCGCTTTATCTTCCTCTCGTCACGGACCGCGAAGTCGCTAATCCTGAGATTCCTGTTCAGGCTGGAGGTGTCTCACTCTACCTCCAAGAAAAGCTGCCAGTCTTGCGCCATTTGCCGCGTTTTGTTCACAACTGGCTGAATCATCCCGCTCTGTTAAGACTAGCGGGACGCTGGATGAGTATGACCAGCGCCAAAGACCTCGGTCAGATGACTCTCGGTGCCCTAGCAGGAGAAAATGGCAATCAATGGTCCGAATGGCAGCGCGTTTTGACCTGGATCAAAACAGAGATTAAGCCCGATATCATCTCACTCTCTAATGGTTTGTTGATGGGGCTATGCCCAGTGATTCAGCGTGATCTTGGAATTCCCGTGATCGTTTCCCTGCAAGGTGAAGACGCTTTTCTAGATACCCTCATCGACCCCTATCGCGAACAATGTTGGGAAGCCATGAAGGCCAATGCCATGCATGTCACCCGATTCGTCACCGCCAGTCGCTATTATGGTGACCTCATGCAAAATCGTCTCAACATCCCATCAGATAAAATGAGCTTAGCCTACAATGGACTTGAGTTAACAGCCTTTGCTGCCGCCAAGCCTGATCCGAACTGGAACACCATTGGCTACTTTGCCCGCATGATTCACGGAAAAGGGCTCACCACGTTGATTGATGCTTATATCCTACTCAATCAACGTGGCAATGTGCCGCGCCTGAAGCTTAAAATCGGTGGCGCCAAAACCGCTGGCGACGAAAAATACATCGCCAGCCTAAAGGCCAAGCTCAAAGCAGCCAACTGTGATCGCCACGTCGAATGGCAGCCCAACTTAAGCTTTGGTGACAAAGTGAAGTTCTTCCGAGACCTCACCCTGATGTCCGTGCCAGCTACCTATGGCGAAGCCTTTGGCCTGTATGTCATTGAGTCCATCGCTAGTGGAGTTCCCGTCGTTCAGCCGCGTCATGGCGCGTTTCCTGAGTTGATCGAACTCACTCATGGCGGCGCCCTGTGCGAGCCCGATGACGTGGAAAGCCTTGCCACAACCATCGAAACACTCCTTTTAGACGGGCATCGCCGTGAGCAAATGATCACCCAAGGCATGGCCAAAGTGCGCATCGAATTTAGCGCTGCCCGCATGGCTGAACAATTCGAGGAGGCAATGCTGTCAGCCCAAAAAAGCTGATCAGCTTCGGGTTTAACCCATGGAGTCAGAACAATGGGTCACAAGATATTATCAGAAATCATCTTGCTCGATGCTAAGAAAGTGTTTAGTTCTACCGTTATGGAACGCAGACATTCTTGTCTACCAAAACTTTAGGCATCCGCACCGAGTTTCTTTCCAGCACGATTTTTTTTCAGCATGATTAACTTAACCTCTCCTTCCATCATCCCACATAACTGGGATAAGGATGAGTCGTCTATGCTGCCGCAGGTCCGCACGGTCTGATATGTTAAACCCGTTCTGTGCCCAAGCCTGTTTCAATTTCAAGGAGTGTCCTATGGCCCTCACTGATACCTATCCACCCGGAGGTCCCCTATTAGCAATCCATTCAATAACCTGAGTAGTGGCCAGTTCCCTGGCCGCCCAAATCAAGGAAGCAATCCGCCACAGCGCCCTGCTGGAGGACCTCCTCCCAATCAGCTGCGCCCAGCCCAAGCTGGCCTCGGCACACCGCCACCGCAAGGCCCGAGACCTGCAGGTGCTGGTGTCCCACCGCCACAGGGAGGCTACCGCCCAGCTGGCGGAGGTTCATCCGCTCCTGGAGGTAATTTTAATCGCCCAGGTCAGCAAGGAAATCGACGCCCTCCCAATGGACGGTATGTTGATCAGACTCGTATCAATGAACGTATTCGTGCTCCGAAAGTTCGAGTCATTGATGGCAGCACCAATCAGCAATACGGCGTTCTTGTGACCTCCGTTGCCCTGCGGATGGCCAGGGAGCGCGGCGTCGATCTTGTTGAAGTGGCCCCTAATGTCGATCCGCCCGTTTGTAAAATTATCGACTACGGCAAGTATAAATACTCTCTAGAAAAGCAGAAGAAAGAAGCTCACAAGCACCATAAGGGAGGCAAAGTGAAGGAACTGAAATTCCGGATTGGAATCGATCCACATGATTACGGGATCAAGATTATTCATGCGGAAGACTTCCTTGCTGAAGGTCATAAGGTGCGTATCCAGCTTCAGTTCCGCGGTCGTCAGATGGCTCATCAAGAGCTCGGATTTACTCTGGCCAATAAGATCAAAGAAGATCTTGTGACCATGGGCCATCTCGACCAAGAGCCAAAGATGGCAGGTCGTAACATCAACATGCAGGTCAGTCCGCTACCCGAGCGCCAGAGAAAGCGCAAGTTCAAGACTCACCTTAAAGGCGTCACCGAACACAAAGACATCGAACACCATGAAGAAGGGCACGATCCACGTGAAAATCGTCACGATGATGAAGATCATCACGATGACCACCACGATGATCATGCTCCTGCAGCCAAAACCGAGACTGCAGCGCCAAAGGCGGAACCAGAAACGCCGCCTGCGTCTGAGTAAGCTTGCTGGAGTAAGTCTGTAACAAGATCTAGGAATGCGGCGTTCTTATACGCCGCATTCTCATGTACATCCGCCACACCCTTGCCACACTCACCCTTGCTTTCACTCTTCACGCAGCCCCACAAGACGATCAATACGTCCTTGGAGCTGACTCCCAAGTGCGGGCCGACGTCCCTCATGGCAAAGTGGCCCAAATGCCAGCCTGGACAAACTCAAAGATTTTCCCTGGCACAACGCGCGATTGGTGGATCTATGTGCCCGCACAATATTCCAAAAATAAACCTGCAGCAGTCATGGTCTTTTGTGATGGCGGCGGCTTTGTGAAAGCCGACGGACAATTCCGCGCTCCAGTCGTTTTTGACAACCTCATCGCCAAAGGCGAAATGCCCGTCACCATCGGAATATTCATCCAACCAGGCACCTTTCCGACCAGCAACCCCAAGGAAAAAGCACGCAGCAATCGCAGTTTTGAATACGACTCCCTCGGTGACCTCTATGCGCGCTTTTTGTTAGAGGAAATCCTCCCCGCCGTGGCCAAAGACTACAACCTGACCAATAACCCGGATGAGCGTGCCATCTGCGGCAATAGCAGCGGCGGCATCTGTGCTTTCACGGTCGCCTGGGAAAAACCTGACGCCTTCCGTAAAGTTGTCAGTCACATCGGTTCATTCACCAACATTCGCGGTGGCCACATCTATCCTGCCCTCATCCGCAAGACCGATAAAAAGCCGATCAAAGTCTTCCTTCAAGATGGCAAAAACGATTTGGATAACCAATTCGGCAACTGGTCGCTCGCCAATCAGGACATGGCGGCCGCCCTTAAATTTTCCGGTTATGATCACCAGTTCATCCTCGGCGAAGGAACTCATAACGGCAAACATGGCGCTGCTATGCTACCCGATACGCTGCGCTGGCTCTGGCAGACTGGAGCTAAGTAATCCGTGTTTCGTGTTTGGTTTTCTCTGCAACCAGGAACGAAGAATCAACAACCAAGAACAAAGCCCCCCGTCCATGTCCCCACGCCTCCTCCTCGCGACCCTCGCTCTCCCCCTGCTCTGCTCAGCGCAGGACACCTCATTGCACGACTACCTCATCGACGGCGAAGGCTGGAAAGAAGCTGCCAGTGGTTACGCCTTTACCGACGGACTTTGCACCGACTCGGCAGGCAATCTTTTCTTCACCGACGTCAAGGCTGGTAAAGGCATCTACAAAATTGATATCAGCACTGGAAAGACCGATCTCTTTCTTGATAAACTGCCCGGCATCAGCGGACTGCAAATTGGTCCTGATGGCCGCTTTTATGCCTGTCACAACAAAGAGCAACGAATCATCGCTATCACCATGAAAGGAGAAGTCGAAGTGCTTCTCACGAATGTGAAGTGCAACGACCTCGTCGTCAGCAAAAAGGGCCATCTCTACTTTACAGAGACTCCAACACAGAGCATTCACCTGATCACAGCAGATACAAAGCACCTTGTTGCGGATCAAGGCCACATTGTAAAACCCAACGGCATCACCCTCTCTTCTGACGAACGTACCCTCGTTGCCTCAGAGAACGGCGGAAAACATGTCTGGACCTGGCAAATCATGGATGATGGAACACTCACCGCCGGTGCACCCTACATGACTATGTGGCTGCCTGTCGGCAAAGAAACCGCCTCTGGCGATGGAGCCACCACTGAATCCAAAGGCCGCTACTTTGTCACCACCGAGCTTGGGATCCAAGTCTTCGACACCGCTGGTCGCCTAGCTGGGATCATCTCCAAACCAGATCCAATGGGAAAAGTCGTCAGTTGCGAGTTCGCAGGCAAAGACCACGACCTTCTCTTCGTTGCCGCAGGTGACAAGATCTTTAGTCGGAAACTCAAGGTCACTGGATACTTCGGCAAGTAACACACCTTGACCTCTCGGCCGAGCCGTTTATCAGACTGGCACTCACCACCTACCATGATTAAACTTACCGGAATTGCAGATGAAGCAGGCGCGTCTCTCGACGTACAAATCAAAGTCCACCAGGAACTCGGCTGGGATAGCATCGAGTGCCGTGGCGTCGAGTTGGATGGCGTGAAGGGCAATCTCCATGAGATCCCAGACGCTCTCTTTGACCAAGTCTGTGACAAACTAGCTGCCTCAAACATGAAGATTTGCGGTTTTGGATCACTCATCGGTAATTGGGCCAAAAAAATCACTGACGACTTCTGCATCACCGAGGCCGAAATCGCCCGTGCTATACCACGCATGAATCGCCTCGGGGCCAAGTTGATCCGCGTCATGAGTTACGCCGTCTGCAAAGACGCCGATGGCAAAGATCTGGGAGAGCAGTTCGCCCCCGAGCGCATTCGTCGAATGAATGAAATCAACAAGCGCTTTGCCGATGCTGGTCTCACCGTGGTCCATGAAAACTGCATGAACTGGGGTGGCATGAGCCCATCATACGTGCAGCGCATGGCAGAGGCCGTGCCAGCCATGAAGTGGGTCTTTGATACCGGTAATCCAGTGTTTATCGACGATCGGGATCGCCCAGGACATAAGCAAGACGCCTGGGAGATGTATCAAGCCGTCAAGCCCTTTATGGCCCATGTACATGTCAAAGATGGCCTCTGGGATGTGGCTAAAAATGATGCGACTTACACCTACCCAGGTGAGGGCGAGGGTCAGACTCAGCGCATCATGAAGGACCTCGTCGAGACGGGTTACCAAGGCTACATCAGTATCGAACCCCATGTCGCTGTTGTCTTCCACGGAGCAGGTGCTGCAGATGAACTTTCCCCCGAGCAGAAGGCCAAGGAACAGTACGACAGCTACGTCAAATATGGCAAAATGCTGGAAAGCATGCTGACACAGCTCGGCGCCAAGTTGAGCTAGACTCTGCTTTTGCTAGGGCACGCCACATCTTCTCATCGCTGCCATGCCTGAAGTCATCGCCATCAATAAATACCTGTGCCCCGCTTGTGGCGCACAGGCTGTTTGGACTCCTTCCAAAAAAGCTCTCATCTGTCCTTATTGCAGCACTGAGTCAGCGGCTGAGCTGCAGGGCGATGGAACATTGGTAGGGGAGTCGGATTTAGCGGAGGCTCTCCGTGCGCTACCAGATGAAGAACGAGGTTGGGCAGCGGAAAGAAAGACCGTCAAATGTCAGAGTTGTCAGGCCATTTCAGTCTTTGATGAAAAGCGTGTGGCTCAAGCCTGCGACTTCTGCGGATCTCCCGCACTTATGAGCATGGATGACGTTCAGTCACCCATTCGTCCAGGCAGTCAACTTCCCTTTCAGATTTCCGAAAGCACCGTGCGGGAAAGCATCCGACAATGGTATGGTAGCCACTTCTGGGCACGAAGTGACGTCGGCGACAAAGCTCTCACTGATACCCTACACGGGATTTATCTTCCCTACTGGACCTTTGATGCCCACATTGAATGCCCCTGGGAGGCCGAGGCAGGCTACCATTACTACACCACCGATGATAAAGGTAATCGCGAGCAGCATACCCGTTGGGAATATGCCAGTGGCCATGTCAGTCAGTTTCACGATGACCTACTTGTGCCTGCCTCCAAAGGAGTGCACGCCTCTTTGCTCGCCGAACTGGAGCCATTCCCGACGACCACAGCACTGCTGCCATATGATCCCGGATACCTCACGGGTTGGGTCGTTGAGCAATACCAGATCGATCTCATCGAGGCTGCCCAAAACTCGCGAGACCGCATGACTGAGATCGTGCGTCAAGAGTGCTCCAATCAAGTCCCTGGAGACACCCAGCGCGGCCTACGGATAGCCCCAGCTTTCAGTCGCCAGACTTTTAAGCACACTCTCTTGCCTGTCTGGCTACTTACCTACACTTACAGCAGTAAAACCTATCAAGTCGCTGTGAACGGAGCCACGGGCAAGATTGCTGGTGAGTATCCCCTGAGCTGGGTCAAAATCACCATCGCCATCATTCTCGGTCTCATCTTGCTAGCGATCGTGATTCAATACAACGATTAGTCCGACGATAGAGCCTGTGCCTTGATCAGCTCGCGCACGTATTTGCCCAGCATATCAAACTCGACATTAAGTCGATCGCCGCTGCGCTTGGTCTTTAAATGGGTCACCTGATGCGTATGCGGAATGATCCAACAGACAACGCTTGCCTTGGTCACCTCAGCCGCAGTCAAGGATATGCCATCTAGACAGATCGAACCTTTAGGAATGACCAATCCACGCTGTTCCGCAGGCAACTCCACTTCAAGGCGATAATCTTGACCCTGAAGACTCCAATCTAGAATACGCACCGTCGTATCTACATGTCCCTGAACAAGATGTCCCCCAAAGCGAGTCCCCAGAGCCATGGCACGCTCGAGATTGACCAAACTACCTTTCGTTAGATCGCCAAGACTCGTCACCTTGAGTGTCTGCATCAGGAGATCGAAACCTGCCGTTCCGTCATGACATTCGGTCACCGTCAGGCAGCATCCGTTAACCGCTACACTATCTCCAAGAGCCAGATCTGCAGCCATCGGACCCACCCTGAGGACCAATCGCGCACTTTCGCCGCGTGGTTCGAGGGAGATGACCGTACCAGTGGTTTCAACGAGACCCGTAAACATAGACTTCTTGTCTAAAACCATCCATCGCTACCTGCAAGAGCAATGCGCACATTGATGCAACGATCAATCAATGAGATCCAGCCTTCTAGAAAAGTACGGAGCATCTCAAAAACTGGGAAACTGAGCGGAGTTGAATGGCAAACATGTCACGACTAAAAAGACACTTAGTTAAGCCTGTTGATCTTCATGTCTTGCAAAGACTCGCTTGCCGTGGAAAATCGCGACCCTTAAATACTCGATTTTCCCCAACCAACCTGCCATGCCCAAGAAAACCGCCGCCAAAGCCTCACGAACCGAGCCCGCCGTTCCTGCCAGTCGTCCCGCGACTGCGGCAATCCGGCCGATCAAAAAGCTCATGGTCGCGAACCGCTCTGAAATCGCCATCCGTGTGATGCGCGCGGCTACAGAACTGGGGCTGAAAACCGTTGGTATCTATGCTGCCGAGGACCGCTTTTGCCCGCATCGCTTCAAGGCGGATGAAGCTTACGAACTGAATAAGGATAAAGGCCCGCTCGGCGCTTATCTCGACATCGAAGGTATCGTCACCATCGCCAAAGAAAAAGGCGTGGATGCCATCCATCCCGGTTACGGTTTTCTCAGCGAGAACCCGCAGTTCGCCCAGGCCTGCGCGGATGCTGGCATCATCTTCGTCGGACCTGAATCCAAGATCCTCGACATGATGGGTGACAAGACCGCTGCCCGTAACATCGCCCGCAAGCTCGGCGTGCCGATCCTAGAAGGAACCGACGAACCGGTCAGCGATCGCAAGGTCGCCATCGCCATGGCAAAGAAGATTGGCTTCCCGCTGATCATCAAAGCTGCCTTCGGTGGCGGCGGACGCGGTATGCGCGTGGTCCGTGAGGCCAAAGATCTGGAAAAACTGCTAGACGAAGCCCAGACAGAAGCCCTGCGGTCCTTCGGCAATGGCGCGGTGTTCTTGGAGAAGTTTGTCGGCAAGGCCAAGCACATCGAAGTGCAGATCCTCGCGGATAAACACGGAACTGTTTTACACCTCCATGAGCGCGACTGCTCCGTGCAGCGTCGCCATCAAAAAGTGATCGAACAAGCCCCGAGCTATGGCGTGAAGCAGAGCATCATCGACGGCCTCTGCGATGCGGCAGTCAAGCTCGCCCGCGAGGTGAACTACACGCACGCAGGCACCGTTGAGTTTCTCGTCGATCATGAATCGGGCGAGTGGTATTTCATCGAAATGAATCCCCGCGTGCAGGTGGAGCACACCGTCACGGAAGAGATCACCGGCATTGATATCGTGCGCAGCCAGATCCTCATCGCGCAGGGTTACAAAATGCACGACGAACCGCTCGGCCTGCCTGTGCAGGAAAAGATCGAGAAGAGCGGTTTCGCCATCCAGTGCCGTATCACCACGGAAGATCCCGAGAACGGCTTCACGCCTGACTTTGGCAAGATCCTCACCTACCGCAGCGCCGGTGGTTTCGGCATTCGTCTCGATGGTGCTCTCGGTGCCACGAACGCTGTCATCACTCCTTATTACGACTCCATGCTTGTGAAGATGACCGTCTTCGCCCGCACCTATCAGCAGGCGCTTGACCGCATGGATCGCGGTCTGCGTGAGTTCCGTATTCGCGGTGTCAAAACGAACATCCCGTTCCTCATGAACGTGGTACATCACGAGGAGTTCAAGACCGGACAGGCCACCACGCGTTTCATTGATAACAACCCTGATTTGCTCAAGTTCATCGCTCGCAAGGACCGCGCCTCGAAGCTGCTGAATTACCTCGCCGACACCATCGTCAACGGCAATCCCTTCGCCAAAGGCCACAAGCAGGACAAAGCCTTCATCGTGCCACCCATCCCGAAATGGGATCATCGCGCACCGCTGGTGAAGGGCACCAAGGATCTCCTCACCGAGATGGGTCCTGAGAAATTCTGCAAAGACTGGGTCGCCAAGCAGAAAAAGTTGCTCATCACCGACACCACCATGCGCGATGCCCATCAGTCGCTGCTGGCCACTCGCATGAGGACCTTCGACATGCTCGCTGTGGCGGATGCCGTGGCGCACCGCACACCGGACCTGTTCTCTTTGGAAATGTGGGGCGGTGCTACCTTCGACGTGACCATGCGCTTCCTTCGTGAAGACCCTTGGGCTCGTCTGCGCGACATCCGCGCGAAGGTGCCGAACATTCTCCTCCAGATGCTCTTCCGTGGCTCCAATGCCGTCGGTTACACCAACTACCCGGACAACGTGGTGAAGGGTTTTATCAAACATTCGGCTGAGAATGGGATGGACATCTTCCGTATCTTTGACTCGCTGAACTACCTGCCAAACCTCACCGCCGCCATGCAGGCCGTGCGTGAAGACACGAAGTCCATTTGCGAAGGCACGCTCTGCTACACTGGCGACATCCTCGATCCAAAACGCGACAAGTATGATCTCAAATATTACGTCCGCCTCGCCAAGGAACTGGAGAAGATGGGAGCCCACATGCTCTGTATCAAAGACATGGCTGGCCTCGTTCGTCCGTATGCCGCGAAGAAGCTCGTCAAAGCTCTCAAAGACGAAGTCGGCATCCCCATCCACTTCCACACCCATGACACCAGCGGCCTGAACGCCGCCAGTATCATCGAGGCCGCCGAAGCTGGTGTCGATGTCTGCGATGCCGCCATCGCTTCCATGTCCGGTGGCACCAGCCAACCGAACTTAAACTCCATCGTCGCTGCGCTCCAGCACACGCCGCGCGACACCAAGCTCAACGTCGATGCTCTCCAGGAATTCAGCGACTACTGGGCTGCCGTCCGCGCTTTCTACAAGCCATTCGACACTTCCGAGCCTTACGGAACCGCCGAAGTGTATCTCCACGAGATGCCCGGCGGCCAATACACCAACCTCAAGGAGCAGGCCATTGGCATGGGTCTTGGACCTCGCTGGCCTGAGATCGCTCACGCTTATGCCGAGGTGAACCAGCTCTGTGGCGATATCGTCAAAGTCACGCCTTCATCCAAAGTCGTCGGCGACCTTGCCATCGAGTGCGTTGCCCGTGGCGTGAAGCCAAATGACATCTTCCAACTCACCGGCACCAAATGGAGTAAAGATGTTACCAGCATGTTCGAAGGCTGGTTAGGGGAACCTTTCTATGGCATGGAGCCCGCCAAGGCCGCCGACAGCCGCAAGAAATGGAACGCCCTCGCTGACGCCATCGTCGGTAAAAACGGTAAGCGCATCAAAGGTCGTCCTGGCACACACGCTGCGAAGATTAACCTCGCCGATGTTCGAACCGAGCTCGAGGGCAAGCTCAAGAAGAAGCCCACCGAAGACGATGTCTGGAGCTACCTGATGTATCCCGATGTCTTCCTGAAGTTCGCCGACTTCCGCAAGACCTATGGCGACGTGTCCGCCCTTCCCACACCGGCCTATTATTATGGCCTGCGTGACAAGGAGGAGATCCATATCAATCTCGAAGAAGGCAAGACCCTCTTCGTCCGCCTGCTGAACATGACTGAGCCCGACCCCGCCGGCCAGCAGACCGCCATCTTCGAGCTGAACGGCTACCCACGCCACACCACCGTCACGAACAAAGCTCTTGCCGTAAACACCGTCAGCAAAATCAAAGCTGACCCCGCTGACGCTACCCAAGTTGGTGCCCCCATGCCCGGCATGGTTGCCAGCATCGCCGTCACCGTCGGCCAAAAAGTGAAAGAAGGCGAAACACTCGTCACCCTAGAGGCCATGAAAATGTTCGCCGCCATCAGCGCCCCCACTTCCGGCACCGTCAGCGAAATCCTCGTGAAGATCAGCGAAAGCGTCGAGAGCAAGGATCTGCTGGTGAGGCTGGTGAAGTGATTACTCATAACAACAGTTCAGAGCACTCTCCTGTTTAAAAGATCTTTGATTCACTCCTACGAAGCATCGCAGGACAGAATCAAAGTCTTTTGGGTGATTTTACCAAACTCCAGAGGTGTATTATCTTGAGTTTGTCTCATTTCTCTCATTGCCGAGTTGCCTCAGGATGGTAGCTTTTCTGCTCTCGCCCTAAACGGTGCTTCCACAATCGGCTTTCTTTTGTCATTTTTCTCATGTCTTGGTTTTCTTCTCTTGGTTCTGTCGGCTCCGTTCTCCGCTTCATCATCCTCATTCTTGAAGTTGTCTTCGTCTTCAATTTAATGATCCTCGTTCATGAGTATGGACATTTTCTAGCGGCGCGCTGGCGAGGGCTGAAGGTGGAGAAGTTCTACATCTGGTTTGGTAAACCTCTCTGGAAAAAGACCATCAACGGCGTTGAATATGGCCTCGGTAGTATTCCAGCAGGTGGTTTTGTTGCTCTGCCGCAAATGGCTCCGATGGGAGGTCTCGAGGGGGAAAGCGAGATCACTGAACCGCTACCACCCATATCAGCGATTGATAAAATCATTGTCGCCTTTGCGGGTCCTCTTTTCAGTTTCTTACTCGCCTGCTGCTTTGCAGTCGTCGTTTCACAATTGGGAAATCCTGTGAGTGAAGTCTACTCCACGACCACCATCGGTTTTGTCGCTGATAATAGCGCTGCAGCGAAAGCCGGCCTCAAGGTCGGTGACAAGATTCTGAGCATTGACGGTCATAAGATCAAACGCTTCGAAGGTCTGGTCGATAGCGTGCGCTGGGGAGTCGTCTCCAGTGAAGGTGAATTCATCCATTTCGAGATCGAGCGTTCAGGCGAAGGCGTCAAAGCCATTGATGTGAAGTCCGAGAAACCCATCATCAAAGCCGAGGACACCTCTTGGTGGCACGGACTTTTCAAGCGTCCTGCACTACGGGAAGTAGGTATTCTCGGCAAACAGACGCCAATGGTAGCTGAAGCTCAGCCCAATGGACCTGCAGCAGAAGCAGGTATGCTTCCTAATGATCTTGTCACCAAAGCCAACGGCATTGAATTGATGAGCATTGGTTCTTTAGCAGAAATTATCGAAAATAATCCAGGAAAGCCAGTGGCTCTGACGATTGATCGAGCTGGAAAAGCGGTCGAAGTTACTCTGACACCACGCCTTCCCGATGTTCGTCCGAAAGATCACACTCGCCAGATGGTCGGCATCCGCTGGGATAGTGAAGGCAAACGTGAACTGACCTACCCGCCAGTCATCGAGCAGGTCTCCGATGCTGTCTACCACATGAAAAGTCTCGTGGTAAAACTGTTCTCACCCAAGTCTGACCTGAGCGTAGCCCACATGAGCGGTCCTGTAGGTATATCCCGCCTTTATTACACCCTCTTCCAGCATGAAGACGGCTGGAAGAAAGTCTTCTGGTTCAGTGTGCTGTTTAATATCAATCTGGCCATCATGAACATGCTCCCCTTTCCAGTGCTGGATGGAGGTCACATCACCCTGGCGATTGGCGAGATCATCCGTCGCAAACCGATCCAAACGCGTTTCCTTGAATGGGTGCAGACGGCCTGTGCTCTGACTCTTTTTGGCTTCATGTTCTTCATTACCTTTAAAGATGTGGGCGACTGGATCTTTGGTGGCAAAAAGGGCGGTGCTGCAGGTATCGAGACCAGCTGGCTGCCCAAGGATAAGCGCGAGGCTGTAAAATAGCCTTCCTTAGTTGCGAAATCCTTCCCGCAGGCTTTGATGTAGCTCCCAATGCTCTCCACTGCTCTGCTCCGCTATTGCCCCGACCTCTATCATTATCAACGCCGCGAGACACGTGTCTGCATGGTCGGGAATGTCGGCATCGGTGGCCATAACCCGATCCGTGTGCAATCCATGCTCACGAGCGACACCAGGGATGCGGAAGCTTGTGTCAAAGAAGCGCTGGAATTGGCCAACGTGGGCTGTGAGATTGTCCGAGTGACAGCACAGACACGCGTCATTGCCGAAAACCTGCAACACATACGCGATGGCATCAGGGCGGCAGGCTGTGATGTGCCGCTGGTTGCCGATATCCATTTCAAACCTGATGCAGCCATGGAAGCTGTGAAATGGGTGGAAAAAGTTCGAGTCAATCCTGGCAACTATGCCGACAAGAAGAAGTTCGCGGTCAAAGAATACACAGATGAACAATACGCCGAAGAAGTGGCTTACATGGAGGAGCAATTTGTGCCCCTGGTGCAGGAGTGTAAGAAGCTGAATCGCGCCATGCGTATCGGCACCAATCACGGCTCCCTCAGTGATCGCATCATGAACCGCCATGGAGATACGCCCCATGGCATGGTGGAGAGTGCTCTGGAGTTTGCTCGCATTGCCCGTGCCCATGACTTTCATAATTTCCTGTTCTCCATGAAGGCCAGTAATCCCAAGGTGATGATCGAGGCTTACCGCTTGCTCGTAGCACATCTAAACGCTCTTGGCAGCGACTGGAATTACCCCATCCATCTTGGCGTGACGGAAGCTGGTGATGGCGAAGATGGCCGCATTAAGAGCGCCATCGGCATTGGCTCGCTACTCGCAGATGGCATTGGCGATACCATCAGAGTTTCACTCACAGAAGATGCCATTCATGAAATTCCAGTGGCACGCGCTCTCGTTGCTTCGATTCAAAATCAGGTCCAAGTCAGCGCAAGTCAGAAGCTCGAAGAACCACCTGCCATTAGCTATGATCCCTTTAGCTACAGCCGCCGAAACACTGAACGATTAACCATGCAAGGCATCGATTGCGGACAAGGAGCCACCGTGCCCGTCTTTACCTCGCGCAGCAAGTGGGACGCTCTTGCCCACAAATTGGATAAGCTAGGAGATTACAAGCCTGAGCTAGTCATCGAAGACAGTCCCGTCACATGCATCGACCCACGCGATGATGCCGCCGTGCAGGCCTTGAATGCAAGCCAGGACAATCAACTTGTCACCATCACAGATGGCACGCCTTTACTGCCGATACATGCCTATCGTTTACTTGCTGCCAAACTCGATAAACGCCACCCCATTCTGCTCAAGGATACTTTCCTTCCGAATCCACCGAATACCTCTGAAACGGAAAATAACGAAGGCTTCCTTTCCAATCTGCTGCGGGCAGCAACCAACATCGGTTCCTTGCTCTGTGATGGGATTGGAGATGCCGTAATTGTTCAAGGCGAGTCTGCCCCAGGGCAAAGCTTGCGCATTAGTTACAATATTCTTCAAGCTGCCGGAGTTCGTATTTTCAAAACCGATTATGTGGCCTGCCCAAGTTGTGGTCGCACGCTTTTCAATCTACAAAATACCACACAAAAAATCCGTGAAGCCACTGGCCATCTCAAGGGCGTACGAATCGCCGTCATGGGATGCATTGTGAATGGCCCCGGTGAAATGGCCGATGCCGACTTCGGTTATGTCGGCGGCGCGCCTAACAAAATCAATCTCTATGTCGGTAAGACTGCCGTAAAGTTCAACATTCCCGAAGAGGAAGCTGTCGAGCGTCTTGTCGACCTCATCAAAGAACACCATCGCTGGTTTGACGCGCCAGTAGCAGTCTAGCGAAAAGATTAAGGAAGCTCTATCAAATCGCTTTTTAACTCAATTGCCGAACGGAATGTGCTTCAGGCCATTGTGCCTAGAAGTGGCTGTTGCGGCGCAGTTGAGATTGTGACAGCTAGCATCTTTTTAACGCTTCATCATCGTGCCAGCTTGAGTTAATGCGCTTGTCCAACAGAGGTGCATTCGACAGGTGATTGGTTAAGAGCCCATTTTAACTAGCCTCTGGCTTTCTGCAGAATTTTCATCTCTGCCCAAACTTTCAGAATGAGGAGTTGGTCTGAGTTGCAGAACTTCTGGCTTTCGTTTAAAGCGTCAACCATGCGGGCAACCTTGTTTCTTTTTCTACCAATTCTCACCTGTTCCTTTTCTTCCTGCAAACGAATCGAAGCCAAGTTAGATCGAATTGCGCGCGCAGCAGGAATTACCAATGAGCCAGCGCAGCCCACAAAGTCTAAACCGCCAGAAGCGCCACTGACACCAGAGCAACAAGCCATAGAGGCACGAGTTCTGAATAACGCCATCTTTGAAGCTGCCAGACCTGAAGAAGAGGTGCCGAAGGCTGTATCTTTCGAGCTCAATAAGTCGGCTATTGTTTCAATCCTGGGCTATCATGATTTTCGTGAACGCGGAGGCAGCCCGATGATCATCGCCAGCAAAAAATTTCGTGAGCAGATGCAAGCAATCAAAGATTCTGGGATACCAGTGATTCCTCTTAGTGACGTACTTGCTTGGCGTAAAGGCCTGAAAAACATTCCAGAAGAATCTATTGTTATCACCATGGATGATGGCTGGGAAGGCGTGCACACTTATGCTTACCCAGTTTTAAAAGAGTTTGGTTTCCCATTCACTGCTTACTTATATAAAAAGTATGTCAATATCGGAGGTCGCTCACTGAGTTGGGATCAAATTCGAGAGATGATGAAACATGGTTGTGAGATCGGTAGCCACAGTGTTTCTCATGAAAGCCTTCGCATTAAAAAAGGACGTCAAGTGGAGGATCATCAGCTTTGGCTTTTGGGGGAACTGAAGGATTCAAAAGAGTTTTTGGAAAAAAATCTGAAGGCGCCAATCACCAGCTTTGCCTACCCTTTCGGGGTGTTTGATGACAGCACAAGTGATACAGCTTTACAGGTTGGATACGAAACTCTCGTGACAGTCAATAACCAAAAGGTTAGCTGGGATACCCCGATGGGGAAGATGGGGCGATACATCATTCATGGTGAGAGTGATGCCAATTTTAAACTAGCCACCAGCTTTCGTGGTCGCGGTGACATTGCCTCGAATCACTTCCTAGTTCCAGACACCAAGGATGAGAAAGGTAAGCTACTCATTGAACTCTCCCCGCTGCCTGAAGAGGTCATCACAGATCGGCAGCCTCTTATTCAAGCCAACCTCAAAGGTCTTGGCGGCATCGTGCCTGAAAGCGTGAAACTCCGCATTGGCGGACTTGGGGTTGTGCCTGCATCCTATGATCTCCATAACATGACAGTGAGCTACCGCCTCCCCTACAAACTTCGAAGAGAAGGCTGTGCGGTAACGCTCAGCTTTAAACGCACTGCCGAAGCTGAGGATGAAGTCGTGAATTGGCGATTCAAAGTCAATTTAACTGCTGCGTACATTCCTGTTGCTCAGTAAGCGCCCAAGAGTGCTGCGAGTCACTCACCATTTCCAGGAAGATTTCTTCCAGATTCAGTCCCTGTTGTGTTTGAGCTGCTCGGAGCTGTTCCAGTGTTCCGACAAAGAGTAGCTTACCACGATGCATTATACCGATGCGATCCGCCACCTCTTCTGCGATGTGCAGGAGATGGGTGCTCATTAGCACGGTGCCTCCTGCACGACTTTGACGACGGAGTTCTTCTTTGACGACTCTCGCATGAATAGGGTCCAGGCCCACCATGGGTTCGTCAATGATGAAGACTTTTGGCTCATGCAGCAAAGCACTGGCAATCCCTAATCGCTGCCGAGTTCCGTGACTGAGATTTTCAATCCGCTGACCACAGTGCTCATGGAGAGCAAATTGATTGAACAATCGATTCGTTCTATCTGCTGAGTGTAGAGGATCCATATTAAAAAGTTCAGCAATGAATTGCATGAATTCAGGTGCTGTGAGTTTTTCATAAAAGACGGCAACGTCTGGCACATAGCCAAGAATTGACTTGGCTTGCATTGGTTCTTTTTGAATGTCCAATCCGCAAAGCTTTACGCTCCCGAATGTAGGCTTCATTAGCCCCGTTAACAATTTGATTGCCGTTGTTTTGCCGGCTCCATTTGGACCGAGGAAAGCAAAAAGTTCACCCGGTTGAATCGTCAGTGAAAGACCATCTAGGGCTTTTAAATCGCCATAGTTCATCGTTAGGTTATCGATCTCGATCATAGGATTGGCGTCATTTCAGCGTTTTTAATCCAGGCTCCAAACCATGCATCATTGGCTCAATAAGTCGAAACCCATGAGGCAGATCGACTCGTGCTAGCTCTCCCAGTTCGCTGAAATACATCTTCAATTGATTGCTAGTCATGATGGGAAGCTGAACGATATAACAGCGCCGCTGTTTTCCTGCGAGGTCCATCCGGCCTTCTCTAGCCTTTAGATTGATAGCATTAACATCTGGCAAGGCACCCGTAGGAATCATTGCCAAAAGCCAATCAGATCCGCCACCCAAGGATTCTTTCATACCGATTACGGCTTTTACCATCTCAGTGTTCATGACCACCTGGCCGTTTTTCTTGACATCCACGTCAGGCAAAACATCCCCTTGTTTCCATGAAATAACGGCTTCCGTTTTCATGGCCGGAGCTTTGAACTCCAACTTAAAACTTTGCCAGCTCTCAGCTTCAGCAAGTTCTACGACGAAGTTAAAATTAGCCTGTACTGGAACAGTCTCTGTGGGAATCTTAATCGAGCCGTTCGCAAGCAGTGCATAAGACACACCCTCTTTATCTTTACTCAGTTTTTTCATCATGAAGGCTGTGTGTCCTAGTTTTTCTTTGTGATGATAAACATCCAAAGCGTGATTAAAAGCCACAGCTTCTGTTAAAAAGAGATCAAAAACCATCCGCACTGGAACCTCAGCAAAACGAGAATCATCTGGGTAATAAGATTCGCGAATCAAGAGTCCAGTCATCACTGCCCAAAAAACGAGTATGAATGCAGTGAAAATGCGCCAGAACATCAAGACGCCATTTTGAATGCTAACCTAGAAGAAGGCAATGACCTTTGATGGACCATGACAAAGTCTTACTATTTAAAATAAAATAAACTCCACCACCCATGCAAAGAGTGGCCCAGATAACCCCATTTCAACGGCTGCCTCATTTAGAAGAGAACACAAGGATTAAAGACGGTTCGTGTGACAACCTTATGGATGATTTTGGGCTGTGCCAGAATCGACGTGCCACTACCGATACGCCAACTTAAAATAGCTGCATTCGAGCAGGATCGGCATTTCAATGATTTGGGACTGCACACCAAGCGAAGGTCATAAAAACTGTTCAAGATAGTGGGGAAAGCAATGACTTTGATCAATGTCCCATTCATCAAGAGTGAATCTACTGAAAAGCCAAAGCTTGCCGTCTAGCCTCTCAGAAATCGTTCTACAGGTCTACTTGGCAAATCAACATTCATTTTTAGCTATGCATTCACTCTTTGAAGTGGCTACGTTAAGCAGTGTAATGTTGAATCCTCCACGCCCATCGCCTGAAATCCGCGACCATGAGACACTACGTCTCATCGGCAGGGGAGCCTATGGTGAGGTCTGGATGGCGCGTTCAGTAACGGGTGCTTTGCGCGCCGTGAAAGTCATCTGGCGGGATGATTATGATCATGCCGAATCCTTCGAACGTGAGTTTGAGGCATTAAAAAAATTTGAGCCTATCTCTCGTCGGCATCCAGGTCTTGTGCCGATTCTTCAGGTCGGTCGTAGTGATGCTCAGGGCTTCTATTACTATGTGATGGAGTTGGCAGACGATCTCGAAACAGGACGCAATATCGATCCTGACCACTACAAGCCACATATCCTTGGTTTACAGATGCGTCGTGAGAAGCGGATCAAAGCTGAGCGCTGCCTACAAATCGGCTCCAATGTAGCTGAGGGACTGCATTATCTCCATGAAAACAAGCTTATCCACCGTGATGTCAAACCCTCTAACCTGATCTTCATTGATGGTGATTGTCGCTTAGCAGACATTGGTCTCGTCGCCCTACTCGGGCAGCGAAGTTTCGTGGGAACCGAGGGCTTTGTGGCACCTGAAGGGCCAGGCTCACCGGAGTCTGATGTGTTTTCTCTGGGTATGGTTCTTTATGAAGCCAGCACTGGAAAGGACAGGCTAGATTTCCCGGACATCCCCTCATGCAGTGAGACAGGAGATGATCTGAATCTCTGGCAGCGCCTACACCGGGTCATCTGTACGGCCTGCGCGCCTAAGGCAAAGGACCGCTACACGAGCGCTCATGAGATGTCCTTAGACCTAAAGGGAGAGACTCTTCCATCTCAACGAAGAGCGGCTTGGCACTGGGTCGCAGCAGCTGCTGTTATTTTGGCTTCGGCTGTGGGCTTTGGCATGTGGCTGGCTCAAAAGAACTCGGGTGCCGAATTGGTAGCCGTGCAGAAAAACATTCCCATGCTCCAGATCAAAACGGAACCATCTGGGGTGCATGTTTATGCAGGTGAAGATGATCTGGGTATCACACCATTGCGACTCAATCCAGAGGAAGGCATAGCCGTCATTTACCAGCTGCGCTTGTCAGGGTATAAGCAACTCGAAATAGAACACACGGCTCATCGGGGTAAGCCAGCCGAGTATGATCTCGCCATGGAAATAACTCGCCTACCGCAACCTGGAGAGCGCTGGTCCAACAACCTGGGGATGACCTTTAAACCAGCACCTGGCGGCCATATCACCACGCAGCCAATCGAGATCAAGCACTTCAAGCGTTTCCTGGAATCCACTGGACGTTCTTTTGAAGGCAAAGTGGTCAGAACAGGCACGGGAAAGGACAGCGCCTATTTCATTGTGGTGCCAGTGGGCGACTCTGAAGCATTCCGCTATTGGCTTACCGACATGGATCGCAGTGCAGGATTTTTAAGCCAGGAACATCATTACGAAGTCGAACCATTCTTCTATGTCGATAGTCCAAGCGCGACGAATGAGGACGCGCCAGACGAGCGTGAATCAGAATCAGGCAACACCTCAGATTCAGCGGATTGGCAGGCTTTTCATCTCCGTCTGGAGCGGCAAACTTATGGCAGTGTCATCATCCGCACAACACCCGAAAAAGTGCGCATTTTTCATCATGAAGAGTTTTTAGGTTATACCCCACTGGAATTACCCCGCGTTCGTAGCGGTCAAACTGAATATGAATTGCGAGAAGAAGGCTTTTCTGATGTTGTCCTCGAAGGTGAAGTGCGCTCAGGCGAGTTGCTAGAATTGTTTTCAGATATGCAGACGCGACAAGCAGTCACCTTTGGTCGTGAATGGAAGGCCAATGGACTGGGCATGAGATTTGTTCCCCTAACCGACAGCGTCATGATTGCGGCGACCGAGACACGCCGTCGAGACTACATCGAATACGCAAAAGCCACCAACAGCCAAAAACCTGGAAATATGGAGTCCGACGGCAAGGGAGGCACTCAGCCAATCGTCAGTGTCGACCGTGAGCAAGCCCGCGCCTTTGCCACCTGGATGACCGAGCGTGAGCGCAATGCAGGCCTCATCGGCCCTAAAGATATCTATCGACTTCCAACGGATGAAGAATGGAGCCGAGCAGTCGGATTACCACTCGAACGTGGCGCTACCCCCAGTGAGCGAAATGGTCGTATTCGCGGTATCTATCCGTGGGGCTTTGACTGGCCACCACCGAACAATACCGACAACTTTGCTGACATGAATGGCGCTCGGAAAGCTAGCTTAGAAAATGTCGTTCCAGGCTATCAAGACCACTTTGCTCAGTTGGGACCCGTTGCCTCAGCTGCCGCAAATGATCGCGGAGTGCTCGGACTCGCAGGAAATGCCTCGGAATGGGTGGATACCGATTTTGATACGATCAAAGGCAGTGATTCCAAAAATAAAAACACACTAGGTACGATCCGTGGCGGGAATTGGCGCAGTGCAAACCCTGACGAACTACTCTCTTCGGCACGCATCGCACTTCCAGCAGATACAAAACGCCCAACTATTGGATTCCGTATTGTCTTGGAACGACGGAAATAGGCTAAGACCCGGATTATGATTTCTTTTTGCCACCGAAAAGGCGTTTAAGAAGCCCCTCCGATTTGGCTTTCACTGGAACCTCCATCGGTGCAAGTGGTATCGGACTGCGATGAGATAGCCCTGGGCTTGAGGCGATTGTCTCAGCAGATTTTTTGGGCTGTTCTATGACTGGTTGCCACCAGAATGGATTCAGAGCGCTGGCTTCAGTCCATAACTCCATGCCTTGATGCCAGATGAGAGTGTGTGCATAGATTTTGCCTGCTTTGATGAGACTCATCATGCCTGATTCATCCAGTGGCCCCCGGGCTAGACCCTCATCATCATAAAACCATGTCATAAGTAAAGAATGGCATGAAAACGCCTTTTTTTAAATGCTCTATTTCCAAAAGATGAAGAAAATCCTCTGAGAAACTAGCGCTTAGCCGTTGGTGATGGCACACTGGCCTTTGGTGCCTTATTTTCACGGGAGAAGATACGAGAGAAGAAATTGCCTTTCTTTTTGGCCGCCTCGCGGCGGGCTTCTTCTTCTGCGTTGGATAAACGCATGGTGTTTAAGTCCACATTTTCAGGGAACTTCTCAGCCAAATCAGCGCCGACCGTGGTGCGGTAATCTTCACGATTCGAGGTGGTAGTCAAAGACTCATCACCCTTCACCACTTGAGGTTGGATAAAGATAATGAGTTCTTTACGAGTGGTCGAATCCTTCCGCTGTTTAAAGAGATTGCCCAGGCCTGGAACTCGGCTGAGGAAAGGGGTTCCTGAATTGGTTTTATCCGTTGTCTCAGAAATTAAACCTCCTAAAACGATGGTATTCCGATCACGAATCGTCACAGACGTAACTACCTGTTCGGTGCCAATGATTGGGACAGAGTTAGCACCGACGATCCTCTCGCCTGTCACGGTATCATTGATTTGAGAAATCGTCAGATTGACTTCACCATCGTCATTAATTAGCGGGACAACTTCGAGCTTTAAGACAACGTCTCTGAAATCGATGGTAGTTGTGACAGCGTTATTCGCGCCGGCATTGAGATTCTGCACCGTTTGCGCCGGCACAGGAATCTGAGAACCCGAGGTGATCGTGGCCTTCTTGTTGTTCAGGGCAAAAACGGAGGGACGAGAAAGCACCTTGAAGCGATTGGTCGTTTCCAGAGCATTGAGGTAGATCTCCAAGCTGTCGCCTATTTGACCATACAGGTTGAGTCCGCTTGCTGTTGTCGATGTCGTTGAGAGCACAGATCGGAGGTTTTGCCTCATGTCGGTAAACGAATTGCGATTGGTATTCAGGTTGCCCCCAATAAAATCATTTCCGGTCCCATCAGAGTCATTTTGGGCTCCCAAAAGATCGATTCCAAAATTGAATCCATCCCCCAGAGTTAACTGACCAATGATCGTGGCTAAATAGACTTGAGCTGGTTTACGGTCGAGTTTGTCCAGTAGGCTGTTCACCTTTTCGATCTCCTCTTTTCGTCCAACCACGAGGATCGCATTTGCCATGGGATCGGCGATGACTCGGGTCTTTCCAACAAGCACCGATACAGGCGCATTATCCTCAGATGGCCCTTGGATGACATCGGATCTAGAGGTGCTAGTGCCACTGCTCGTCCCACTAGCCGAATCTGAGGCTGAACCAGCAGTGCTTAAGACCTGACCACCACGGGTTCCGGTCGTGCTGCGCCCCCCGAGAAGCTGGCTGCTACTGGAAGTTAAAGCTTGCCCTCTTTGTTGCTGAATAGTCCCCCCTCCAGGGAGCTGTGTCGTGCCTCCACTCGTGTCTTGCAGTAGATCAACCACAGCGCTAAGTACATCGACAGCAGCGGCATATTTCATCTTCCGCTCGTAGGGCTCATCCACGATCAAAGGCTGATCAAATTCAGCGATTAAGCTAGCGATATAAGCGTAATCGGTTGGTGCAGCTACGACCAAAATTTGATTTAACCGTGTATCAGCCACGACTTGCGCTGTTGGTTGAGGTGCCTGAGAATTTTGAGCCACTTGCTGGCCATTGATTGTCACCGTCCGACTGCTGCTATTGTTAGCATTTTCTTCTCTCTTCTCTTCGCGCCTCTCTTCTTTACTACTGCGTCCATCATTAAAAGCACTACCACGAATGGTGTTCACGCCTTTGGTTTCTTTTTCCTGAGCCTGCGCATTTAGAGTCGCTTGAATGATCTGGGCGACAGTAGATGCTTCGGCATAAACAACAGGAATAAATTTCGTAACCAAAGAAGCCCCCGTATCCTGCACATCGAGCGTTTCACGAATGCTGATGAGCTGCTTCACCACCGTGCTGCTTTCGGTAATCAAAAGTCCTGGCGGCATCAGCACCGGGGTGATGCGACCGTAAACGCTAAGACCGACATGACCAGAGAGCATGGCACCTGCTTCCTCGGGGTCTAGGTTGTCCAGCTTCATGAAGTAACTCACAATGGTTTCACCTTGGGGCAAATCCTGTGGGGATGTGTAAAACTGAACGCCATGAGAAAACTGAACCGCATTGGCATTCTGATTCCGAGCGGGCAAGATACGGGCGCTTTTGCCATCCGGCTCCATGATGATCGCATAACCATTGGTAAGCAATGTCGCTTCGATCAACTTAATAGCTTCTGCTTTTTCGACGGCTTTAGGAGTCGCTAAACTCACGGGTGCTCCTTCGAGGATATTGGTATCTTTGATAAGGGTAACGCCAGTCAGAAGCTCATAAATGCTGAGCATGTCCATGACTGGATTGTTTGGGAACTGAAGGACGATTTTATCACCATCCATGCGGATGGTCTGAGATAGTGCGCTCGCCGGATCGAGACCACCTTCGCCACGACGGCGAAATCCACCCCCGGGTCCTCCAAAACCGCCTCCCCCAGGAGGCCCACCCATTCCTCCACCAGGAAGTCTTTCACCTTCAGCTGGTGGTATTGGAGTTGCTGCAGGCAGAGCTGGCTGGGTGTCACTCTCAGCGGATTTCGGTGGATCCTGAGCAGGAGAGGAAGCGGCAGCCTTTGCGGGCATCACCTCGGCAGTTGCAGTGGGCGCTGGCGCAGTGCCCTGTCCCATCAGGCTCACTGATGAGAGTGATAAAGTGCTGGCACAGCAAAGGAGAGAACGAATTGACGAAAGATGCATGAGATAGGTCAAAAATGGAAAATGGGATATTTAGTTGAGATGAATCAGGCACTTCACTTGCCGCCTTTGTCTTCTTTTTCGATTCTTTCAAACTCTTTGCGGATCACGTTGCGGCGTTCTTCTTCGGGCGCATTGCGGAATTTTTCATCGCTAAACTTAGAGCGCATCATATTACGGAATTTATCACGCGCTTTTTCAGACAGGGATTCATAGCGCTTGCGGTCTTCTTCAGAGGGACCGCGCGAACCACCTTTAAACTTCTCCCCGCCACCACTCTCGCCTTTATTGCCTTTGTCATTCTTCTTGCCATCCGACTTCATGTCATCGGCTGTAAGGCTGGCGTAACTGACTTTCACCTGTTCTCCGCCAATAGTAATGACCGCACGGCTGCGTGTCATGTCCGGTGCTGGAAGGGCCTCATTGAGGACCCATCCTTGAAAATTAGGCTCACTCGAAACGATGTGACTCAGCTTGGTCTCCCGATTGAAGAGCGTGGCCACAGGCTTGCCATTGATGTAAGCGATGCCTGTAAGTATCAGATTATCCGAAACATTGACCATCCGCGTGAAGGGTGAACTAAGAGCCAGTGCTGCCAGACTGGCCTGATCGAAAGCCTGCGGCAGATCAGGATCGGGATCTACCCCTAAAAGCGCAACAGGCAAACTGGCGAGGCAAAGAAAATAACGTGGTAATTTCATGTCAGTCAGTGTGGTAAGATTAGATGCCGGACTCAGGCTTGAACCAGCGAGCTAGAGTGAGGTTGCAAATCACCTGCGGCGTCTTTTCCCGCGACTTAGAGTCAATCTCGATCTCTAGCTGGCGCATGGCCTGAAACTTTTCTGGAGACTGCATGCTCCCTAGCCAGTTCAAAATAACCGCCTGATCTCCACGCAAGCGCATTGAAACCGTTACCTCACGGTGACTCATCGTGCCGGAGGAGAGCGGCGGCAGCGTTGGCTGCTCTGTATTCACACCGAGCTCCAACGCCTGATTTTGAAGATCTTCCAGCAATTGCCCTTGCGCACGCCCCAGGCTTTCGGTGCTTGGCATTGTCTCAGTCAGCCAGGCGCGGCGCTTTGTCCAAAAGGCCTGATCTTTCAGCCAGGTGTCATTTTCTAACTTCGCGCGCTTTAAAATCGTGATCTTCTCCAGTGCCACCTTTCGGCGACTCAAGAAACTGTTGGTCACGATGGCCATCGCCATCAGAACGAGGACGCCCACGCATAATAGAAGCAGGTTCTTTTCTCTGGGGGTAAGTTTGGCAGCCATGAGCAGTTATTTAAATCCGTGCATACTGAACTATTGCATCTTTCCCTGTGCGCGGAACTGGGCGGTTTTGTCCTTCACTGTAGGTTGGGGTTTCGTCCAAGTGAAGCGACTCAGGACGGGGTGCTTTTGTAAATCCTCCACAAATTGCACCGCCATCTGCGTATCACGCGCCTCACCTCGAATGTCGATTTCATAATCCTTTACCTCAAAGTCGCGGATTACAATCCCACTTGGCGGCAGAAGTTTGGTCACTTCATTTAAAAGCACCATGGCATAGCGCTTGGGCTCGATGGCCGGAGCCAGAGCTTTCCACTGTTCGGCCGTCTTTTTGACCAAGGCTGCTGGTGCGGATGTGCCCTCTACATCTGCTGTCAACTGCGTGGCGGTGCGCTCCAAATAAGTCAAATAAGCAAAGGCCAAAAACACAAGTGCCAGCATCAGTAGTCCGCCGAGAAAGCCATAACGCAGCAACTTACCGCGACTCACCGCACGCTTCTGAGCATTCCGCACCGTCGCGGGCAGAAGCTGAGGCCAAGCCCGAGCATCCAGCTCCGCATTCGGAGGCAGTTGCGGCACCACGCGCACTGGTAGTCCAGTCCGCGTAGCTAATTCCTCGCCGATTCCACGATCCCAAGAGGTGCCGACCAAAGTCACGCCGCTAATGAACCCTTGCCCCAATTCCGCATCCAGAGTCAACTGCGAAAGCACGATCTCATGGGCAATCTCCTCCGCTGAAATCGAGGCAGTTCCAAAAATGTGACTGTGATAGAGTTTTCCCTGATATCCTACGGCCAGCACGGACGATCCAGATTCCTCAGCGATCACCAAATGCCCAGCAGGCAGAGTCAGCAAACGCAGGGCCGCCGTGTAATCCGAGATCTGAGTCAGTGCCAGATCCTCTGGGAACGGATCAGCCAAAACATCCACACTAACAGTCGCAGTCGAGGCCGTTTGGGTGAGTAAATGCCAGCGGAAGTTCCGTTCTTCACCGCCCCGAAGCTTCAGACCACGGCGATCCATCTGGGTAATGATGATCTGCTCTAGGATTGCATGATCTGTATTGGGCAGAACCAATCCAATTGTACGACAAGCCCCCGCAGGAAGACCAATCACTAACGGCTTCCCCTGAGTCTTCACCTCAGTCGGATGCCCCACAGATTCTCCCTGCGCAGCCAATCGCGACTTCCAGACCCGCCAGGAGGTATCAGGACTTGGAAGCAGTAGGGTAGCAGAAGCAAAAGACATGCAGAAATAGAAACGTAACGATAGAGAGAGTGCAGTAACGCACAAGAACCAAGGAAGTTGCGCAAAAGCACTGACATTGGCAGGATTCATTTCCGCTTGGAAATACGCATGCGCTTACTCAACCCCACAGCACGTCTCAGACAGTTGCACTCACCCTCATGAAACTCGCCCTAATTTGCCGCTGTCGGCGGGGCTCATCGACATGTGCAGCGTCTCCTCAAGACCCTTGTTTCTGCTGAAAACGAGGCCCAGATTTACGCCGAAAAGTAGCAAGCGTAGAGAACCCTAAAGGTTTCTGGAAATCCAATTCCAACAAACACCCAGTCCAAACCAATCTTCCGCTTGACCTAGAGAAAAAAGTCATCGCAACAGTGCTATCAAGAATCTAGAGCTTCACCAACAATCTCAAGCAGTAGGGCAACTGAGCCAAACGACGGTTTCGTTGTTCTCTGAAGCTATACCGATTTGGATGCCCATTTGGTGGCATAGCATGGAGGCGATGGTCAATCCGAGTCCAAGGTGGTTGCTGGTCTTGGAACCATGGAAGGCACGGAAACTGGCAGCCAGTTTATCGGGTGATATTTGACTCCCTGTGTTGGTGACTAGAATATCCACACGACGCTGCTCAGGTGGCGTGATAACGCCAGGACCTGCGATCCTGAGCATGGCTCGGCCGCCGACAGGAGCTGCTGCTTCGGCGGCATTTTTGAGCACTTCGACCAAGATGTCTTTAAATTTGGTTGGATCGACATTGATGGGCGGTAAACCCTGTTGGATGTCAGCCTGCAGTTGCACGTTATTTTTGGCAAAAGGCTCCATCAAAGCACCTTCAACAACTCCCAGATATTCATTCAGACTAAGTGTCTGTGGCGACAGTTTCGCGCAACCACCCGCTGAGCGGATACGCTCGCTGAGTTGTGAAACACCTAGCGACGCTTCACGAATGTGCTGCATATTTTCAGCGACACTCGGATCAAGATCGTCAGCCATAAGGATTAGGCTGGAAAAACCCTGAATCACGGCCAGCAGGTTATTGAGCTTATGAGTTAGGCCGCGAAGAAGCTCCTGATGGAATCCGTCGCTGCTCTCATTGACGAGTTGAAGATGTGTAGGAAAGACGAATTGCATGGGCAGATAAGAAGAAGGAATGACAGCCGAGTCATGCACTCAGCCGAGGTGTGAGGCAAGGGTATTTTGACAGTAAGCCCCCGCCTGTGAGTTAACCACCCAGTTTTGGGCCTCTCGGTTTAACCTTTTTCTCCTTATGATTGGGATTCATGGGGTTAAAAAACGGGTTGTTTGAAGGAGACGCTTTGGGTTTAGCCTCTACTTTTTCCAAAACAGGCTCCTTGATGTAGAGCTTCATGATGTAGCTCTGGAAGATGGCAAAGATGTTTTGAGTGGACCAGTAAAGAGAGAGCGCTGAGGCAAAGTTGTAACAAATAAAGAGGAAGAAAAAAGGCATGATGGTGAACATCATCTTCTGCGTCTTATCCACAGTTGCAGGCTGCGGTGTAAGTTTCATCTGAAGAATCATCGTGATTCCCATGATCAGAGGTAGCGGGTTGATATCAAAATGAGTTCCGATCAATGGCAGGCTAAAAGGGAAATTCAGCGTGTGAATAGTGTCCGGAAGGGAAAGATCCTGCACCCACAACCAAGGTTGACCACGCAATTCCGCAGCATTTTGCAGCACACTGTAAAAACCGAAGAAGATCGGAATCTGTAGCAGCATCGGCAAACAACCACCCACAGGATTCACCCCATAGTCTTTATAGAGTTTCATGGTCTCTACCTGTTGTTTCTGCGGATCGTCTTTATACTTGGCTTGCAGTTCCTTCATCTTAGGTCCCAGCAGGCCCATGCGTTTCATGGAATACTGAGCCTTCGATTGTGGCCACCAGAGAACCGTTCGGATGCAAAGAGTGAGAAGAATGATGGCTGCGCCCCAATTCCCACTGATATCATGCATCCAGCGCATCACCTGCGTCAGCAGACGACTGATGAAACCGAACATGCCATAGAACATGACAAAATCACGCTGACCTTCTAAAGTAGCAAGGCGGTGGTATTCCTTGGGGCCCGCATAGATGCTGTAGTTTTCGGTCACGGTTCCCGCAGGTGCCAGATCCACAGGAGGAATGCCCATGGCAGATTGAATGGCATAGTCCTTTGTAGCCGTCGAAAGGTCTTTGAATTTATCTGAGCTATGATCGAGAAGGAAGCGTGTAGCCCAGACCTTACCTGGCTTATCGGTTGCGCTTTCGTGACTCAGAATGACCGCATCAAAGCGGCTCATGACACCACTGAACCGGAGGCGTGTGTGCGTGGAACGTATCTCAGCTTGCTCGTTAGAAAACCACCCGCCGGAAAAAGAGTCTGTTAATTTTTGAGTAGCATCTCCAGCATCATTCCAGAAAAAGCTTGGCTTTAAAGCTTCATCAGGTCGCATTGAGTTCGCGGCACCACTGTAAAGGTAGTATTCTTCAGATTTATGGGCTACTGCCCCAGTATTCGTCAGGGTCAGCTTCAGATGAATGAGATGATCGTCTGATTTTTCACCTTCAGTCACTTCATAGGCCTTCTTGACTACGATCCCATCCGCCGTAGTGCCCTCAAAGGTGATGCCTTTGTTGCTTTTTTCGGTAACTTGATAGTTCACCGCATCATTGCCTGCTGCTTCGCGGCGCAACGCGCCAATGGGTTCCTTGCCAAACTGATTCAATGTGAGATTATCGGTGCCTTCCAGAACGACCTTGGAAATACCAGCCCCTTTATTGGTGAAGTGCCAAGTGACAGTGCCGCGAGTAATCGTGTGCGTTTCCTCGACAACCGGCGCCGCTGGCGCGATAGCCGAGGCCTGACTCATCGTGGGAACTGGAGTCGTAGTAGACGTAGGAGCGGTCGCGGCCGATGCTATCGCAGGTGATACTACAGCAGGAGTCTTCTCGATGGGGGGATATTTGTTCGCGAAGTAGACATTGGCTATAAGGCCAAAAGTACAAAGAGAGATGACGAGCCAAGCTTTACGATCCATGAGTGAAAATGTCAGATGTTAGGGTTCAGATTTACAGCAGCCATTAGGGACGGGGTCGTGACCTTCGCCTCCCCAAGGCTGACAGCGTAAAATGCGAAGGATTCCGAGCCATGCACCTCTAAAAAAGCCTTGTTTTTCAACAGCTTGAAGAAAATACTCCGAGCAAGTCGGAGTGAAACGACAGCCAGTGCCTGGAAGGGCATGAATGACGGGTGAGATAAAGATCTGATAGCCACGAATAAGGATGCGAGTAACCCGTTTCATGGGGCTGTTTCAGGCTTGGTTTGTTTTACCAATAAACCCTGGCGTTTTGCCAAACGCACCCAGTCTTGCTCCAAATCTGCAAAGTCAGCCTCTGGAGCACGCCAACGTGCGATGGTGACAAACTGCCAGCCGAGAGTTATTTCCTCCTGATGAGCGCGAATGATTTCACGCATCTGCCGACGAAGGCGGTTTCTAATCACTGCATTTCCGAGTCGCTTACCCGTGATAAGACCAAATTGAAAAGCATCAACCTCAGGGTCTTGCCGCATGGCAAGAACGAAAAACCTACCGGACTGACTCCTACCCTCAGCCTTGATTCGCGCAAAGTCGCGAGACTCCTTCAAATGAAGGCGTGAGGGAAGGCGCATAATACGCGGACACCAAGGTCCTTGGCAAATTAGGTGTGCTGCTGCACGTGACGCTTGTAATGAATCTCCACGCCAACTGGCATGAGACGTTTGCGGCCTTTCAGACGGCGACGGCGAAGGATGTCACGACCATTAGCGGTCTTCATCCGAGTACGAAAACCGAACTGGCTCTTCCGGGTTCGCTTGGAGGCTTGATAGGTTCTTTTTGGCATAATCTTGTGGGAGGTGGGAAGGCAGTAATGTGGCCTATGGCGGTGAGGTGAGCTCTCCAGAGAGGTCCACCCAGGCAACAGGGGGGCTGAGACTACGCGGACGCATGCCTTTGTCAAATGCGCGCTGCAAGGTTCTGCTACTTATTCACAATTTCTCACCCAAAATAGCTTTTCTATCGCTTTTCAAGAACAACCGCATTGCCCTTTGTGCGATTTACACCTTATAAACAGGCTCATGAATCGCCAACTTCTCTTTTCACGCCGCCGATTGCTCACCACGGGTGCAGCCGCTCTCGGATTCCCGACCATCGTCCCCTCCTCGATTTTCGCAAAGGCGGGCCGCCCTGCACCCTCCGGACGAATTACGGTAGGCGCCATCGGCTGGGGAACCATTGCTGGAGATTGGACACCTTCTTTCCTGAATCATGACAAATGCCAAGTGGTCGCCGTGGCCGATCCCATGAAGGAATACGGGCATTACGGTTATGATGGCAAAGAAACCGGCGGACGCGAGGCTGGCAAAAAAATCATCGACGCTCACTATACACAGTCTGCAAACAAGCCCATCAAAGCCTGCACGGCTTATGTTGACTTCCGAGAAATGATCGAAAAAGAGGACCTCGATGCCGTCCAGATTTCCACTCCCGATCATTGGCATGCTTACATGGCCATTTATGCAGCTCGAAAAGGCAAGCATATTTATGGTCAAAAACCCCTCGCCTTGAATATCGGCGAAGGCCGCCTCATGAGTGACGAGATCACCAAAGCTGGCGTTACTTGGCAAACCGGTAGTCAGCAGCGTAGTGAGATCTACTTTCGCATGGCCTGTGAAATGGTGAGAAATAATCGCATCGGTAAATTGAAGCGCGTTCGCGTGGGCCTACCAGGTGGCCACTCCAACTGGAATGGCATGGCCGATCAAACGGACCCAGCGCCGATTCCCGCTGACTTTGATTTTGATCTCTGGTTAGGCCCAGCAGAAGAGATGGACTATCGCCCTGCTCTTTTGCCACTCAATTGGAGGCATAACTTTAATTTCAGCGGTGGCCTCATCACTGACTTTGGTGCGCACCACATCGACATCGCCCAATGGGGCATGGGAACCGAGCACACAGGCCCATTGGAATTAAAAAACGTCACTGGTAAGCTCGACTCCAAAGCCCTCTACAACACAGCTTCCGAGTTTAACTTTGAGTGTGTCTATGAAAACGGCGTCACTCTACATGTCGCCAGCCCTGACCGCGCACTGCTCCCTGAGATTGAGGCTTCGCAGAAAGCTGCGGGCAGCAAGAAGCCCTTTGACCACGTCGGCATCTTGTTTGAAGGCGATGCTGGGAAGTGGATCTATGTGAACCGTGGCAAGATCAGCGCCAGCGACCCAGCCATCCTCAGAGAAAAAATCACCCCAAGTGAAATCCATCTCTATGAGAGCAAGGACCACACCGATAACTTCCTCAACTCCATTTATGACGGCAAGCCCACAGCTGCACCGATTGAAGTCTCTCATCGCAGCATCACCGTAGCTCACTTAGCCAACATTGCCCTGCGCACGGGAAGTTCTGCCCTCAAATGGAATCCACAGACAGAGGAGATCGCAGGCAATGAGGCAGCCTCCAAACTACTTTCTAAGGAATGGAGGAAGCCTTGGGCTCTGTAATCCGAAGCATGAACCGCAGCGAAACCATGCGGGCACTCTTTGGCCTAGTTTTGACAGTCTGTTTCTTGGATAGCCTCTACGGCCAAACACAGGTTCTCAATACGGCCAAAAGCGACAAACCCGCCGCAGCAACCCAGTCTCCTGCGGAGAGTCCTGCCCCAGCTTTCACTGAACTGAGTCAAATCGCTCATGGTTTTTTATACGTTGAGCCTTATCAAGCGCGCTTTGAAGCATTGATTGACGCCAGACGAGTTTTGCAATGGCTTAATCCCTTGAATGAAGTCCCAGCTATTCTTAATCCAGCGATTCAGAAATCGGTAGCCGCTGCAGCAACCAAGCAGACTGCAGACTGGTGCAGGCTAAGTGCAGGCACCATCAAACTGGAAGGTCATTTCATCGGTGCCAGCATCATCAAGGGAAAGCCTGGGGCCACCTTACCCTTTGAAGAAGGTGCTGAAATCGCCACCAGCGAGGCCATGATTGGGTTCACCTGGGAATTCCCCACTCCGCCAGCGCCAGAAGAACTGACCGTCTTGTGGCAAGGCTTTGATATTGATCTCAAAAAACTACCCATCCGCGTATTCTTTGGCCCCAATTCTGAAATGCTTGAAGTCAGCTCCGCCCTGCCAAAAACTACCTGGCAAGCTCAGGGGCGGCTACCGATGCCTGCGCCTTTAACCAAAGTTCCAGAGTTGACTGCGCCTGCCACCCTCCGCTTCCCTTTAGCCACAGGCTTGTGGATTGCAGCGGGATTTTGCTTTTATGGATTCATTCGCATTCGAGACCATCACCTTCCCGGCGGTAGCTTGCCGTTTATCGCCACTTGGATTCTAGGTGCCGTCCTAAGCTGGCCCTTGTTAAATGTCAATCTGACTGGCTCAGCCACCATCCCAGCGATCAAAGAAACCAACGAAGCCGAAGCCATCCTTACCCCCCTGCTCCGCAACGTCTATCGCGCCTTTGACCATCGTGCTGAGTCAGAGATTTACGATGTGTTAGCCCTCAGTGTTAATGGTGAACTGCTACGCAAACTCTATCTGGAGACCATTCAAGCACTAACTCTGGATGGGCGAGAAGGAACTCGTGTTACCATCAGTGAATTCAGTGCTGACATCCTCAAAGTATCGCCATCACCGCAAGATCAAGGCTTCATCACTGACGTTCAGTGGACTGCCCTCGGCACCGTCGGCCATTGGGGGCATGCCCATACCCGCGTGAATCGATACACTGCCAAAGTCACCGTGAGTCCGATCCAGAGCGCCTGGAAAATCACCCAACTTGAGGTGATTGAGGCTCGTCGGCTCTGAAAGTGCTTAAGGCCTAGGTATATCTGGCAGCCAAAACAGAAACGGCAACAACACTAAATCTGCCAATGTGAGAACCCTGGCCTGCTCCACATGCAGACCACAGTGCTTGCCAGACAAAAAGAGAAGGTCCACGAAACAGCACAGGAGCAATGAGAGTATCAGGAAAAACCACTCAAAACCTAACGAGCTTTTTCTCAGGGCTTCCCCAGCACTGATTCAATGACTTGATAGGCTTCCATCCTTTCCTGATCTGGAAAATCGTGTTCACAATTAGGATGCCGAATTGTTAGATTAGACTTAACTCCATGCATGGCGAAAACAGGCCACGCTGCCGCAGCCACGCGATCCACACTGTCCCATTTAAAGTTAGCATCTTTCAAAGGTGCAATGATGAAGACTCGACGCGGCGCCAAGGCCGCAATCAGTTCATAATAATCAAAGGGCACATCCTGAGGCCGCCCCAAATAGTCGGCCATCTTCAGCATGTAACGTTCCTGCACCCAACCTTTAAGATTGCCCCCATAATAATCCAGCACCGAGTCAAATCCGCAGCTGGAAACAATTGCCTTTAATCGAGCATCCAGCACAGCTGTGAAGATGCTGTTATGACCACCAAGAGAATGACCAATGGTGGCAAAGCCCACCTCTTTTTTCACAAATGGCAGCGTTTCCAGCAGGTCCAGTCCGCGCATATTATCCCAGATCGCCTTCATCGTGCCGCTGGAAAAGCCCAGTGCCTTCAGGTCAGGCTGATACTTGGCCAGCAAAGGATAACTTGGCGACAGGGTCACATAGCCGCGTTCCGCCAGCTCTGCCGCATATTGCCGATGTGGCTTTCCGCCCAGCCCCACCACCACTTGGTGACCGATCACATTTTCTGTCGGATGCAGACAAAGAACCGCAGGCACCGGATGCCCAGTCAAGGCAGCTTTGGGAATACACAAGTAAGCCGGCACTCTCCCGCCAGGACTCGATTCATAGCTGATCAAACGTCGCAAATAACTGCCACAATCCACCTCTTCCTCGATCTTCATATTAAGCGGACAGCGCTGAGCCTGTCCGGGAAGCGGCCCCGTGACACTGAGAAATCCAGCCAGCGCCTCAGCACGTCTTTGTTCCCATTTGTGGGTCGTTGCTGCCCATTGCACGCTCCCGGAGGCGTCATGAAACTCCAGCAAATTCTCACGGCTAAGTCCGCGCAGGCGCGGAACCTCAGCCGATGCCACTAGGACAGAAAGCATCATCAAAGCAGACAAAAGAGATCGCATAAGCCTCTCCTACGCTGATCGCCGCCGCCATATATCAAGCCCCAGCGGGAGAACCCAAAATGCGGCGGAAGAAATCCACGGTCATTCCCAAGGCTTCACGGGCGATCTCGGCATCATAGCGCAGCCCCTCATCACGGAGGAAGGCATGAGCCGCATTGAATTCATGCCAGGTGAATTTCACGCCAGCCGCCGTCAGCGTCTGATAAATCAAAGCACGTCCTTCGTCGGACACGTGCGGATCTTGACGGCCAAAAACCATCATCAGTTCGCCCTTGATATCGGCGACACGGGCTAGCGAGTCATCATTCATTCCCTTCCCCAGACTGCGTTTATGCAGATCGGTTGGATAAAAACAAGCTGCCGCTGCCACCTCAGGCAGCAGCGCTGCCCGATACGTTAAATGCCCACCTATACATGGACCAAAGGAACCCAAGCGACCCGTGCAGGCCTCATGATTTTTTAGGAACTCCAACACCGCCCGATTATCATCATCATAAGCAGCGACCGGCTTCTCGGTCTTCAGTCGATTCCCGACATCCGAGCCCGCCTGATCATAACCTAGCACCGTGCCCGCAGGCAGGTACTCATGATAGATCTCCGGCAGTGCGACGACAAACCCATGTCCGGCCAGAAAAGCAGCCGTCCGGCAGATCGGAGCGGTGAGCTGAAAGATCTCCGAATGAAACAACAGTCCGGGAAAACGCCCCACAGCCGCCGGCCTCAGCACCAAGGTGCGCATCGGTCCCGTGGGAGTGTTGAGTTCGACGATTTCAGGTTCACGTAAGGTCATAAGACCGGACATACGACAAGAGACACAGGATCGTCAACACGCATCAAGCTTGCCTGAATAACTCCTAGCTCCACGGCCGCTCCCCATCCGAATCTAAAGTAAGCCTACTTCCCCTGCTTCAAATACTCTTCACGAGAAAGGAAGCCGTCTTTGTTCTTGTCCCACTTGGTGAAACGTTCGCCAGCGGCGGCGGCATCGGATTGGTGGGTGGTGTAGAATTCGCGACTGAGTTTCCCGGCCTTATCATGATCTAGTTTATCGAAGCGAGCACCCCGATCATCCGTGGATGTAGCAGCGGTGGGCATCGCAGGTTTACCTTTGCCCTTCTTTTTGCCCTTTATGGGTTCAGCGCCTTGGGGTTTGGCATCGGAGCCGACAGGTGGTAGATTTTTGGCGAGACTTTCGAGCAGTTCTTGGTGCTCGGGTTTACTGGCGAGGCTGACGGTCTCGTTAGGGTCGTTTTGTTCATCGTAAAGCTCGGTGCCGACGATTTGAGAGCCGTTGCGCAGACGGTAAAACGTAGCGCGGTAACGGTCGTTACGAATGCTGTAGCCCATCACAGCGCCTTCGGGGGCTTTTTTCGGGTATTGGCTAATGGCGACCTTGGTGGAGGGTGCCGATGGATTGTCGATGAAGGTCTTCAAGCTGCTGCCAGCAAGACCTTTGGGACTTGGGAGGCCGCAAAGCTCTGCGAGTGTCGGGTAGACATCCACGAACTCCACCGTGGCTGCACATTTCTGACCAGCGGTTTTGGATACAGGAGCGCTGATGAGCAAAGGAGCTCTGGTAGCGAGTTCGAAGTTGGTGTGTTTATGCCACAGGCCGTGATCGCCGAGTTGCCAGCCATGATCACCCCAAAGAACAATGATGGTGTTGTCCGCGAGGCCTTCTTTTTCAAGGGCATCGAGCACCTTGCCGACCTGAGCGTCCATATAGCTAATGCAAGCATAGTAACCGTGGCGCAGTTTTTTGGCGAAGTCAGCGGGAATGGGATCATCCTTGGGCACGCCGGGGTAATTGTGAAGCTCACCGTTCGTGTGACCGACATAAGCGGGTGCACCCTCAGGCAAATGATCGATGGCTGGCAAAGGAATGCTATTCGGGTCGTAGAGGTCCCAGTATTTCTTAGGCGCCACAAACGGCAGATGAGGCTTCAAGAAACCGACCGCGAGGAAGAAGGGCTCACCCTTGGCTTTGAAGGCAGCCAGGCGCTTCACAGCTTCATTCGCGGTGGCACCATCGGGCAGGTCGCTTTCATCTTTAGGACTGACTTCATAGGAGGGACCGCCTTTGGCTTCTTTGTCCTTCTTTTTGACAGATGGATCATTAGCTTCAGGTGCCGAGTATTCGAGAGTATTGACGTCGTGCTTGGTGACGATCTGCTTCGTCCAGTCCACTGGATCGGTATCCACAGCGCGGCCAAAAGGATACCAATGTGGCGCGGTCCAGGAGCGGCCGTCCTCATGGCCCTTGTGATAGATCTTGCTCAAGGCCTCACACTGATAACCATTAGCTTTAAAATGCTGGGGCAGCGTGATACAATCCGGCTGCGCAGGTCGAAAGTGAGTTTCAAGATCCCACACCTTGGTCACATCAGGCCGCAAGCCGGTCATGATCGCCGTGCGTGAAGGACTACACACCGCCTGTTGGGTATAAGCCTTTTCAAAAACGATGCCACGCGCCGCGATGCGGTCGATGTTGGGTGATTTGATCAGCTTATCGCCATAACAACCCAATTGAGGCCGCAGATCATCAACTGAGATAAAGAGAACATTCGGCTTCACCGCAAAGGACGACTGGCACACCAAGGACAGAGCTAAAACAGGAAAGAAGCGTTTCATAGTTGATTAGAAGAAGAGATAAGTTTGAACGTTGTTCGTTAGTGAGTCATTCTACTATTGGCCACCTGGCCAATGAAAAGTTCACATCACTTCGCCTGCCAGAAATGATCGAAAAAGTCGGCTGACACAATTTTACCCGCACTCTCAGCATTGGGTGGCTGAGCGATGTCAAGAATGGCCCAATCAGGAAGCTTGGGGTTTTGCAGAGAGTTGGTTTTATCGTGAGCTTCGCGGAAGGTGAGTCCGGTGTTGAGGATGACGGAGGGACTGCTGCCCGAGATCTGATGTTTATTACGGTTCCCGTAAGGATAGGCCATGACTAACACCTGATTTGCAGCATCAAAGGTCTGCGTGCCCACCGTGATGGTTTTAGCATTCCAGGCGCAGGGGATTTTGCCTTTAAGATCTGAAAGTACCCAGTGCTGCTTGGTCGCATTCAGAAATTGAGCCATCACAGGATTTGAATCAGGTGTGCCCCAGAGTACAACCGTCTGACCACGAAAGCCATAACGCAACACTTGCTCACTCGTCTGAATGATCGGATCACCACGCATGAGGCTGCGCCAACGCTGGATGAAGTGTTCGCTTTCTTGTTTCACCCAAGCATCCACCTTGGCATTGCCAGAGGATTTTTCAGGCAATACGACGGTGAAGCCATCGAGCAAACCATCCTCCATCGAAGTGCCTCCGGCTTTCATCAATGCTTTGCTGGCTTCCTGATCTGACACACAGGACCATTTGTCGGCAAACAGAGTAAAGCTGTACTCAGCGGGCGAGCTCGAATAGTTCCGAGGCTCGCGCACGGTTTGACCATTGATGCTGACGCTGCACTCATTGAGCTTCAAAGCATCACCATCTAGCCACAGCGCGGTGACATTTGTGGTCTTGATCTCGATACGTTTTCCGTCATTCATGATCTCGGCTTCGATCCGAGTGTCTTCGAAAGGTTTCGCCGCTTGCAGCAGGGTCACCCAAAACATCTTCGGGTAGCGTTGGGAGCGGGTTTGCAGAACGACTTTCTTCGGCATGGGATCACGGCCCTTGGCCACCGCTTTCTCGATCCAGGACTGCACCTCTTTGATCGTCTCAGGATGGTATTTATGTCCCATGCCTGGGCCGATGAGATGAGGCCTTGTGATCCCTTCTTTGGCCAGCACCTCCGTCATGTAATCGGCGCTATCACGCTGTGAATCGAGCTCACCGCTGTAGCTGATAAGCGGAACGTTCATGAAATTCCGCGCATAAGCTGGCACATCATAAATATTCCAAAGTGTCTGTTCGTAGGCCACCGGATATTTGTCAGGCGTCAATCTCTGGTAACGCTTCACATCCACAAAGCCTGCCCCCGTATGCACGCAAGCCCACTGATCCGCAAAGTGCGCGCCAAGATGCCAGGCCCCTGCCCCGCCCATGCTGAAACCGGCCAATGCAATGCGATTCTTATCCACATTGAAACGGTCGATGGCATCATCCCGACACTCGAAAACATCGGTCTCACCCGCGGACTTCCAGCCATTGCAGTAACGGCCAAAGGGATGAATGACGATGGTGCCCTTTGGCTGAAACTGACCCGGCTTCTTGGCCATGAGTCGGCTATACACAAAATGTAGATCCGTCGCTGTGTCCCCGCGCCCATGCAGCCAGACCCACATCGGGATCTTCTCAGCGCCAATCTTCACATCTTCAGGGATCTCCACACCATAGGGCTGTGGGGATCCATCGATCCCTGAGTAAAAACCCAGCACCTTCTGTCCAGGCCCTTCCATCCAAGGTGTCTTGTCTTCTTTAAGTGCGGCAATGCGCTTTTTGGCCTCGTCCAATAGAGCATTGACCTTCTTCACGCCATCTTCTGGCTTTTTGTCATACCATTCATCGAAGTCCAACGCATAGCGCACCGCTTTGAGAAAAATGGCCGCATCTGCTGATCGATCATGCTTTTTCACCGTCTCAAAGGCCGCAGTCACCAACGCCAACTTTTTTTCGATATCCGCCTCCTGCTCTGGAGAAAGCGCGGCAGTGGGTTTGGGTGGCAGGCTGCCTTTAAAAGAAGCCGTGGCTCCGTTTGGTCCCAGCTGAGCCTGAACAATTCCCGCAAGCGAGAGGACGGACAAAAAGAGGAAGGAGCGGAGATGACAGAACATGGCCGGAAGAAACGTTGGACGATCTCCGTTCCTTTGAACCAATCTCCATGAAGTTCTATTCCCTTCTTTTCACCGCCGCGCTCAGCCTACTCTCGCCAAGCCAAGCCGCCCTCTTCAGCATTGAAAAAACGCCCACTGGTGGTGCCATTGTAAAGTTGGATGGCAGCTTCCTCACAGAACTCGTCGTGGATCAGGCCAATAAAACCTATCTCTGGCCCATTATCGGCACCAGCGGCGTCACGATGACTCGCGCTTATCCGATGAAGACCGTTGAAGGAGAGCAGCATGACCACCCACATCACCGGGGTCTTTGCTTTGGCCATGAAAACATTGCTGGCTATGACACTTGGGCTGAAGCCGCCACTTTCCCTGCTGGCGGTAAAGGTGCCGCACGACTGGAACATCTGGGGGCCATCAAACTCCGCGAAATCACTGAACTCAAAGGTGGCGAGACGGCTGTGATCAAAACCGTCTCAGACTACCTTGATGCTAAAGGCAAAAAGACCTCTGAGGAAATCCGTCAATACTCGTTCGCCGTCAAAGGCACTACTCGCCTCATCGACGTGGACATCGAGATCATCGCTTCTGAATCCGACATCCTTGTCGATGACAAAAAAGACGCGGGTTTGAGCATCCGTGTTCCCACAGAGATGGCCGTCGATCGCGGTAAAGAAGGCGGTAAAGGCACTGGCCACATCATCAGCAGCGAAGGCCTCAAAGATGAAGCCGCCTGGGGTCAGCGCGCCACTTGGGTGGATTATCACGGCACCGTTGGTGGTAAAGCCGTCGGCGTCGCCATGCTGAATCATCCCAGCAGCTTCCGTCATCCGACGCCTTGGCATGTGCGCACTTACGGCCTCTTCACAGCAAATCCTTTCGGCACCCAGTCACTCGATCCCAAGGCTGAAAGCGGCGCTCTCACGTTAAAGAAAGGTGAAAAAATCACCCTCCGCCACCGCTTCATCTTTCATGACGGAGACGAAAAGGACGCTCACATCGCCGAGGCCTACGCTGACTACGCGAAGGAATAATCTGTGCGCTGCTCCAGTAGCACACACCGCTTTGCAGCCGATAGATCCGTGCCAGAGAGATGAATCCTTGGCACGGTGAAGCCTAGATCATCACTTCGACTTCCGCCATTCATCGATCAGCAAGCCCATCTCATCAATGGGCAGCGGCTTGAAACCAAGTTTCTGAATGGCTGGGGACTCGGGCTTGAGATGGAAGTCATCATGCTCGGCATCCACAAACATCGGGTCCGCGACGATGCTGTGTTTGTCCCAACCAGCTTCCTGCCAGGCACTGAATTCGTCCATGGAGGCAGCCTCGGTGATTCTCACATCATCCACAAAGATGCGACCTTTGTCGGCACGACAATCGATGCGTAGCCAGAAGGTCTTCATCCATTCTTTCCACGGCGCTTCATCCGCCTTCGGCATCCGTCCTGCCACTTCGACAGTCTGCCACTCTGGTGTGGCCACCACTCCCTTGCCTGTCGTCTGCCAGTAGCCTTTGCCATTCTCAAAGGAGGCCAGCGAGAGGTTGATGACACTCTTCGCCTCGCTCGATTTCACCCGAAGCTTCACGCGATAAGAACTGCCTTGTTTGATCGGCAGATGCGGTCCATGAAAGGTGGTGTGAGAGTTTTTACGATCCGAGCTGATCGCACAATCTGCGACCAAGGCTCCGTCCTCTGCGATACAACGCACCGTCTTGTTGGGCATCGCATTAAAGCCCCATCCCTTGGGCGTTTTGCCAGCCTCGACTTGGTCAAAGCTTTCGTTCAAAAGGGGTTCACCGATGTCCTGACCCACGGCACTCAGGCCC
>Ga0164294_10000392_pt1 | contig 41456 bp, 31 predicted proteins | sample GEODES005metaG_FD_111479 | JGI IMG/M metagenome (GOLD analysis project Ga0164294, IMG submission 111479) | Oligotrophic lake water microbial communities from Sparkling Lake, Wisconsin, USA - GEODES005 metaG | ecosystem: Environmental > Aquatic > Freshwater > Lake | place: USA: Sparkling Lake... | reverse complement strand
GCGCCCGGTGTGCCGGGCGGCATGAAGCTGCGACTGCGGTTCACATACGCGATGGTTTCCGAGAGCGCCGCCGACATGTCCGTGCCTGGATGAAATTGGAGCTTCATGATCGAGGCTCCCTGGATGTTCTTCGACTCCACATGCTCGATCCCTGCGATGTAGAGGAAGTGATATTCGTAGTAGTAGGTCAGGTAGCCTTCCATCTGCGCCGCATCCATGCCTCCATAGGGTTGGGCAACGTAGATGGTAGGAATGCCAAGCGGCGGAAAGACATCGCGTGCCATCTTTTGCATGGCAATCCATGATCCAAGTAGAATCGCCACGATAGCAACGATAATGGTCCATGGATGGCGTAGAGCGAAACGGGGGAGAGACATGTGCGAGGGAAAAATGGGCAACTTTCTATGGCACAATAATCATGACTCGACAGTCTTTATTTCCGACTCCGACCTGCGGCGATGACTTGATCTAGTTTGCCAATCATCTCCTTGAGTTTGTTGGGGTTTTGGTCACTCACATTTTTCATTTCACCCGGATCATTTAGCAGATGATAGAGTCCGTGAAGCCCGTTTTCATGAGCGCGTTCTTTGCGGCTTACTTTTGCCTGGGACTTTCCTTTGGTTTTCATGCGTACGAGTTTCCAGTCGCCCATTCTCAAGCCGAAATTGACGCCGCCGTTGTCTTGTTGAAGTAAGTGATCACGGCCTTTTGCGCTTGATTCACCCAGTAGTGCGGGAAGGAGGTTTTGGCTGTCTAGACAGGAGTTCTCAGCCAAAGCAATGCCCGTAAGCGCGGCGACACTGGCGGCTAGATCGATCGTGCAGACCACTTCATCCGATACACCTGGCTTGATGCGGCCCAACCAGCGAGTGATGAACGGTGTGCGCGTGCCACCTTCCCGCACGCTGTATTTGCCGCCACTGAAGGGGCCTGCTGGTTCATGGGTTCCTAGCTTTTCTACGGCACCATCCCTGTAGCCATCATCCAGCACGGGACCATTGTCAGAGCAAAGAACGATGAGTGTCTTTTCGGCCAGCTTCAAACGATCCAGGGTCTTCATGAGTTCACCCACACACCAATCAAATTCGACGATGCTGTCGCCACGGAAGCCTAGTGTGGTGCTGCCTTGAAAGCGCTCGTGCGGTAGACGCGGCACATGAATGTCATGACTGGCGAAGTAGAGAAAAAAGGGCGTGTCTTTGTGCGCTTCGATCCACTGATTCGAGCGATTGATCCACTCATCGCCAAGGTCCTCGTCGCGGAATCGTGCCGCCATTCCACCTGTATAGAATCCGATACGGCTGATGCCATTGTGGATCGTTTGGTTGTGCCCATGACTCCAGTCCATCTTCAGGGTGCTGCGGTGCGTGATGCCTGTGGGTTGATTGTCATCGGGCGCCTCATTGCCCACCCACAGTGGATCTTTCGGGTCGAGATTGAGCACGCGGTGATTCTGCACATAAACCTGTGGCACACGATCATTCGTCGTGGGCAATAGATGACAGTAATCGAAGCCGATCTCCAGTGGCCCAGGCTTGAGTTCGCCATTCCAATCCGGTGCCTTGTCGCCCAGTCCGAGATGCCACTTGCCAATCACGGCCGTAGCGTAGCCTGCCTTTTTTAAAATGGAGGCAATGGTGGTCGTCCCTGGTCGAATGATCGCCGGACCATTCGGTGGTGCAATGCCCGTGTTCTTTTGTCGGAAAGCATACGTGCCGGTAAGGAGCGAAAACCGAGTCGGTGTGCAGGTGGAGGCCGAGCAGTAGCCGTTTGTAAAGCGCATTCCCTCGGCGGCTAGCTTGTCGATGTTTGGCGTCTTTAATGCTGTCGCGCCATTGCAACCAATGTCACCGTAACCAAGATCGTCGGCCATGATGACGATGATATTGGGCTTTTCAGCTGAGAGTAAGGAACTCGAAGTATATAAGAAAAGGAGAGTTGCGTAAAAGCGAAGCATGGATCGGTGACGGTTGTGTTGCTTTAGCATTGTGTAAAAGTTTAGCATCCTTCAATGTCATTTTTTCCCGATGCAAATGAAGATGCGATTGAGTCGAGTTGGTATCTTTTTGAAAGAGATAGCTAGGAGCCACAACCGAGAACTTGATTGGCAAGTTCAATAGTCCAAGATTAACATGATGGGGTTCAAAGATTAGCTCACACATTTAAACATCGGTCGACATGGTGGTTCAAGCGACTGAACGTCGAAAGCGTTGCTAAAGTAATCCAGAGAGAAGTAGAATGTCGCATCATTAGTGAATCGAGAGACTCACCTCGACCGAAACATTTCGCTCATCAAACATTCGACCATCAGGGTTTTTAGGCCGAGGCCCTGTTTCTTCACTTTAGCGTGGAGTTGGTCGATGAGGAGTTCGTCGTTGAGCTCCATGGTGCGACCGGTGGTGTAGGTGAGGAACTGGCGGATGAGGTGGCGGCTGAAATGATCGGCACGGGTGTTGTGAATGACCTTCTTGAAGGTGGTGAAGTCGGTATAGGTTTCACCGGAGGGGAATTCGCCGGTGGTGTCGATCTCGGCAGGCTTGGTTTTTTTGTTGGCGGCTGGATATTTATTGCGCCAGCGGCCCACGGGATCGTAGGCCTCAAGGCTGAAGCCTAGAGGGTCGATCTTGCGATGGCATTCGGCGCAAGCGGCGTCGGCGCGGTGCTTGGCGAGGCGGTCGCGGATCGTGGTGGCACCGCTGACATCGGGATCAATGGCGGGCACGACATCCGGTGGCGGTGGCGGTGGAATTCCAAGGATGTTTTCACTGACCCAAACGCCGCGCGTGACGGGAGAGGTCTCGACGCCGTTTGCGCTCACGGTGAGCACTGCAGCCATGCCGAGTAAGCCTCCGCGATGCGTGTTGCCTGTAAGGCTGACTTTCTTGAAGCCATCGGCAAGCCGCAGCGTCTTCGCTTCAGGCAGTTCATAGAGTTTGGCGAGTTTCTTGTCCACAAAGGTGTGCTCACTGTCGATGAACTGAGCGACGGATCCGTCGTTCTTGAGCAGATCGCGGAAAAAGAGACGCGCCTCGGTCTTCATTGAGCTAGGCAGGTCCTCGGCATAGTAGGAGCGTGCGACTTCACGCGGCGGCGGCTGCGAGCCGAGTTCGCGGAGGTTCAGCCAGCTATCGAGGAAGCCATTCGCGAAGCCGTTGATGCGTTCATCGCTGAGCATGCGCTCGATGTGCTTTTTCAACTCGGCATCCTGCGTGAGCATGCCAGACTTTGCGGCGGTAAGTAGTGTTTCATCGGGCGGCGTGGCCCAGAGGGCAAAGGAGAGGCGCGTGGCGAGGTCGTGGGGCTTCAGAGCCTTTGCGGACTCGTCGGTGATCTCGCTGAGGTAGAGGAAGCTCGGTGAGCAAAGGATGAGCTTCACGGCATCGAGCGCTGCCTGTCGCGGTACAGCTTTTTCGGTGAGGCGTTTGTTATAAAGAGCACGGATGGGCTGGCGATCAGCATCGGCGAGCGGTCGGCGATAGGCTTTCTCGGCGAAGGAATTCAGTTGATCGAGCGCCTTTGCCTCTTGGAAGCCGTCTTTGCCGAAAACGGAGACTTCTTCGGCACTCGGCTTTTCGGGCAAGGGGCCGTGGATCTTGATCTCGCTGATGCGGATGTGCGGGAGTTTGCCTTCCTTTAAAATGTGAGCCCGACCGACGCCGGAGGAGCCAACATCGCTCTTGAACTCATCTTTATACTTTTTGTTGATCGTAACGACGGAGGCGCGGGATTCAAAGGGGCCGTTCGGGAAGATGAAGCGCGGTGTTTGCCCCGCCTCCAACCACACGCGGAATTTGAACCACGTGGGCGTGTTGTCCGGCACGACGGCAGTGGCGAGCAGCGGCTCGATGGCCTGCGGGTAATGGATGTGGCCTTTGGTGACATCGCCCGGAATGACGCCGAGGATGAAGGGTTCGGAGAAGTCGATGCCGAAGATGGCAGGATCGTAATGCGTGTCGCGATGCAGCGCCGTGGCCTCGACTTCCAGGTCGTAAAGGCCTGAGACGGGCACGCCTTTCAGGAAGTCCTCGATGTGGCCGTAACCGCCTTGACGCGTGTCAGTGTTTGGCTGTTCGTAGAGATTGAGGTAGCGGTAATTAAAGGCGGATTTGTGCGAGCCTTGTAGTTCCTCGTATTGAACGAAGTGGCTGTTGAACTTCCAATCCTTCGGCTCCATGGCCGGTTTGCCGAGCCGTGTCTCGACAAGGCGGTTTGCGGACTGGAAATATTGATCGACGAGGAAGCCGGAGGTCACGAGGGACTTGCCGATGGTGTCCATGTGCTCGGTGGTTTTCTCTTTTGGGAAATCCGCTGTGAGGCCCAGCGTGTCCACTCGGCGGCCAAATAGCATCGCAAGCGTGTTTTCATACTCGCGGCTGGAAAGGCGGCGCATGACCGTGCGGCTGCCAGTGCTTTGGAGTTTCGTATGCGCCGCGACTGTCTCGTCACGAAGCGCTCGGATCATCGCGATGCGCTCATCGTCCTTCGGCTGATCCGCCTTTTTGGGTGGCATCTCTTTCAGTGTGAGCTGGTCGATGATGTCGCGTGCTTCAATGAGTTCGTTCGCCGATTTCAGCGGCAGCGTGAACTTTTCAAACGAGCGGTCACCCTTCTGCACATCCGCGTCATGGCACTCCAGGCAGTATTTGCCGAGGAACTGCTGCACGACCTTCGGCGTTTCGTCAGCGGCGGAGGCGATAGAGGCAGAGAAGACCGCTAACGTGAGGAGGAGGTTCTGAATGATATTCTTTGAGTTCAAAATCGAAAGCGGTGAGCGTGTTGCGGCTGTTTTTAAATCGCTAATGAGACGCTGACATGACGCTAATGACCTGAATTCTGATTTCTTTTATCAGCGTCCCCTTAGCGTCTAATCAGCGGTTAAAATCCTCCTATTCAAGCAAAGCGACCCGTGCTGTTGCCAAACGAATAGATCTCCACACCCATCTTCTGGGCGATGTCGACGAAGAGGTTGCACAACGGCACTTTGTTGATGCCTTCACGCGGAACTTCGCGGAATTCACCGTGCTTGTAACCGCCACCGGCAAGGAGGATCGGTAAGTCGGAGTTCTTGTGTGAATTGCCATCGCCCATGCCGCTGCCGAAAAGCACGGTGGTGGAGTCGAGCAACGTGCGCTCACCGTCGTTCATCTTCGCGAGGCGGGCGACGAATTTGCCGTAGTGCTCGATCTGATACTTCTCCAGCGTGATGAGATCCGCGATGGCCTCGGGGGCGTTGCCGTGATGCGAGAGGCCGTGCCAGTCTTTTTTGATGCCGAGATGCTGCGGCATGAAATCACCGCCGATTTCCAAGGTGGCGATGCGTGTGCTGTCTGATTGCAAGGCGAGTGCGATCATCTCATAGAGCAGTGGCAGATCCTCGACCGCATTGCGGTTTGCGGGCTTGTCGAAGGGCGCTCTTGGCTTCGGCTGATTCGTCCAGCGCTGACGCAGTTCTAGGCGCTTCTCCACATCGCGCACGGAGGTGAGGTATTCGTCGAGCTTATCCTTGTCTTCTTTGTTTACCTGCTTCGATAGACGGTTCGCCTCGTCCAAAACGGAATCAAGGATCGAGGCCTGAACCTGATTCTCCTGTATGCGACGAGCCTGACGCTCCTTCGAGTCGGTGACGAAGAGCTTCTCAAACAACTCCGCTGGATTCGTCACCGGCGGCACACGCACGCCCGACTTCGTCCACGCGATCTGGCAACCGCCATGGATGCCGCCTTCCGAGCCCACCGTGAGCGCCGGGAATCGCGTCTCAAAGCCCACCTCATCCGCGAGATACTGGTCGATGGTCACATTGCCCTCCGAGCGATTTTGCGCCTCGGAGTTAAGCACGCCTGAGAGGAACGAATGCACCGCGAAATGTCCGCCTTTGATGCCGTGATCGAGCCCGCGATAGACCGTCATTTTATCGCGAATGTCCCACAGCGGCTCCAGCAGTGTCGTCTTCTCGTAGCTGCGGCCCTGCGTCGTCGGGAAAAGGCTCTTCGTCTGGTAGCCCAGCAGATTGCCGATCGCCACAAAGCGCCGAGCGCCCATGCCCGCGCCTTTGGCCGCCCGGACGGAGCCGTTCACGGTCTTGGCCATGAGCGAGGACATGCCCGGCAAAGCCAGTGTGGTGCCGAGAGAACTGAGGAGGAAGTGACGACGATTCATGGGGATATACACCAACGAACTTGGTATTGCCTATGTTACAGCAAGAAATTAGCCATTTCACTTCGTGAGATAAGCTGTGCGTATTGGCAGGAGAAGTGCTGTGAAAAAGCCGCAACATTCGCCTGATCAGGCCAGTTTACAGGATTAGCCGATGAAACATCTTTTGCTTCTCCTCTTCCTTAGCCCTCTGCTCTCCGCTGTGGCTGCCAAGCCGAACATCGTTGTTTTCATCTCGGACGATCACAGCCAGATTGACTCGGAGGTCTACGGTTCCACGGAAGTCAGAACACCCAATATGGCCAAGCTCGCGAAGGAAGGTCTCAAGTTCACCCATGCCTTTATCGCCTCCCCAGCCTGTGGTCCAAGCCGCACGGCACTGCTGACCGGCCTTTGGTCAGCACGAAATGGTGCCGAGGCCAATCACAAGGCCAAACGGCCAGAGGTACCCTCATTGCCTGTGGTGCTCCGCAATCTCGGCTACGAAATGGCAATCATCGGTAAGGTCGCGCACTCTGACTGGGCTAAGTTTTATGACTTTGATACCGTGATTGGCCCGCCTGTGGGCATCTCTGTCACCGCCGAGGTAGCGAAGTTCCTCAATGAGCGCACATCCAAGAAGCCGCTCTGTCTTTTTGTCGGCACACGGCATCCGCATGTGCCTTGGAGTGAAGAGAGCGCCTATGATGAAGCCAAGGTCAGCATTCCAGCAACCCATGTGGACACGGCCGTTACTCGACAAGAACGGGCGAAATACCTCACCGACATCACCAAGTCTGATACCCTCCTCGGTGAGGTTTGTGCTCTCGCTCACGAAAAAATTACCAGCGACACACTCTTCATCTACACCGCTGACCACGGTGGTCAGTGGCCCTTTGGCAAATGGAACCTCTACGATGCCGGCATCCGTATTCCGCTCATCATCGCTTGGCCTGGCACGCTGAAACCTGCCACTACCAGTGACGCCATGGTCTGCTGGCCGGATTTGCTCCCTACCTTTATCGAACTTGGCGGCGGAAAAGTCCCCGAAGGTATCGATGGCAAATCCTTTGCCGGAATCCTGCGCGGCGCCATTACTCAGCACCGTGACCAAATTTTCACCACGCATAGCGGGGACGGAGATTTTAACGTCTATCCCATCCGTAGTGTTCGCACCCGAGACTGGAAATACATCCGCAATCTTCATCCCGAGTTCCAGCATCAATCGCACATCTCACGCTCCACGGGCCCGAGTGGATTCGTGTATTGGAAAACCTGGCTCACGGAAGCTAAGAACGATGCCGCAGCAGCAGCCACCATTCAGCGCTTCACGACACGCCCAACTGAAGAACTCTACGACCTCGCCAACGACCCGAACGAGCTCCACAACCTCGCTACCGATCCAAAGCAATCCGAACGCCTCACCACTCTTCGTGCCGATCTTGACGCCTGGATGAAACAGCAGGGCGATACCCAAACTGTCTTCGGCAAGCCTCTCCTGCAAGGCGAAGCGGTCACGCTGATCGATCCTACCGCCGCGAAGAAAACCACAACCAAAAAGAAGAGGCTGTGATGTCCCATTTTTTAATCTTCTCCGTGCTCTTTTGTGCTCTCTGTGGTTCATCCCTTGAGGCAGAATCTAAGCCAAACTTCCTCCTCATCATCGCCGATGATCTTTGCTGGCGTGACCTTGGTTACGAAGGTAGTCCAGATGTCAAAACACCAAATCTCGACAAGCTCCGAAGCGAGTCGATGCACCTACGCGGCATGTTCAATTCTGCGACCAGTTGCTCACCCACGCGTCATGCGCTTTACACCGGTCTTTATCCCATTCGCAGCGGTGCCTATCCGAACCACACACGCGTCTATGATGGCACTAAGAGCCTATTCACTCACTTGAAGGCCGAAGGCTATCGTGTGGCCTTGCAGAACAAAACCCACGTCGGTCCACCTGCCTCATTTCCTTATGAGCACATCGACGATGCCGATGATCTCAATGCAACGACAACTTTTATCACTCGCAATGCCGCACAGCCTTGGTTCATGGTCTTTGCCTCCAACGATCCCCACAGTCCCTGGACCCGCGGAACCAAGTATGATGAAGCGAAAATCAACGTGCCGCCTTATCTTCATGACAATGCTATCACCCGAGAAGCGCTCGCCAAATACTTTGGCGAGATCAGCAAACTCGATGAACAAGTAGGGGCGCTGATGAAAATGCTCTCTGATACCAAACAATCAGAAAACACCCTCATCCTGTTCGTCAGCGAACAAGGCAGCAGCCTCCCCTACGGCGGCAAATGGAGTGTCTATGACAATGGCATTCATGCCTCGGCAATTCTGCGTTGGCCAGGCAAAGTAAAGCCCGGCAGCAGCACCTCCGCGCTCATGCAATACGTCGATGTCACGCCAACCTTCCTCGCCGCTGCAGGCATTGATCCCACGAAGATCGACGTCGGCTGTCCCGATGCACATGGTGCTACCGGCTTTGATGGCCGCAGCTTTCTCCCGGTGCTTCTCGGCGAGACGGATACCCTCCGCGATCACATCTTCGCCCAACACACCACCATTGGCACCAACGGAGCTATCGGCCCTTATCCCATGCGGGCGGTGCGCGACACTCGCTACAAACTCATTCGCAATCTCACGCCCAACCTCACCTACACCATCGGCGGCATTCACAAAGGTGAACTCATTGAGTCCTGGCAAGCTGATGCAAAAAACAACCCCGAACTCGCGGCACGGGTTGCGCATCTTTTTAAGAGGCCTAGCGAAGAGCTCTACGACCTGCAATCCGACCCCTACGAACTCAAGAATGTCGCCGCTAACCCCGCTCTAGCCGAGGTCAAAGCCAAGCTGCAAACCCAACTCGACAGCTGGATGCTCCAGCAGAAGGACCAAGGTCTAGCGACCGAAAATCTGGCCAACACCCGCCAAGGCAAAGGCGACGGAGCCGAACCTGGTGAAATGAAGAAAAACAAAGGTAAGAGTGAGAAGAAAGTCGATTAGCCGAGCCTTTTTTAAGCTACGTTTGGGTGCCCAAAATCATAGATTGCTGAGTCTAGACAAAATTATGTCGGACAAGGGCAAGTTTCAGCGGTCCAAAGAATGCCTTTTTTGGCTGCTCTTGCCTTGTTATGATTTTTTGGAAATAGGTCATTTAAAAATGAATAGGGGTGAACTTACGGCGTCAGAATAGCCACTATGAAAAATTCGTTTCGCGCTTTGGGTTGTGCCGTCATCTGCGGATTGTCTCTGTCTTCCTGTATGGTCGATTCTTATGGGGTTCCTCTCGCGGGTGAATTTTCAACAGGACCCTCCTATGAAAGCACGGGCCACTATGATTCTGGGTTCTGTGCGTCGGCACCAGTTTTTTCGCCCTCAGTAAGTTCGTTCGGAATCTTTGACGGCGGTTTTGGAAATGGTTGCAACACGTCTTCTGGTTATGGCCGTCCGAGCTACAGTTCGCACCATCACTCAGATTCGCACAACTGTCCGATGTCTCCGAGTTACTCTTACGCCTCTCAGGTGGTGAGACCATCGACTTTCCGTGGCAGAAATATCATGAGCAGTCCACCTTCAATTCCGCATCTTCCTGCTCCGCGCACACTCTCCCGTCCGACTTTCCCTTCGGCCCCTGTCTTTTCTAGTCGCTCTTCTGAAGCACCTTCAATTTCAAGGCCAAGTGGGGGCGGGGATTTCCATTCTAGGCCAGGCGTTGTCTCGGCTCCTCATTCCTTTTCTGGAGGTGCAACTAGCTTTACAGCGGCACTTCCTTCGGATCGTCGTCGTGAGCGTTGAGAAGAAATTCGGATTTAGATGCACTAGCGAATCTTTGGGCGACGTTTTGAACATGCGTGTCTAGTCTTGACTCAGACACTCCTCCCATTGACCTTTCCTCCAGCATGTCTGAATCCGTCGCCTCTACATCTTCCGTCCCTGAAAAGGAAACTATCGCCAAATCCGCCGCTTGGGTCCAACCTCTTCGGACAGAAATAGCCCGAGTTTTGATTGGTCAAACTGAGCTTGTGGATCGCCTGCTCGTGGCTCTTTTGACTAATGGCCATGTGCTTCTTGAGGGCGTGCCTGGTCTAGCTAAGACATTGGCTGTTAGAACTCTTTCTAGTGCGCTGCACGCTGACTTTAAACGCATTCAATTCACGCCTGATCTTTTGCCCGCTGATGTTGTAGGTACAATGGTTTATCACCCTAAAGAAGGGACCTTCACGCCACGTCTGGGCCCCATCTTTGCCAATCTTGTTTTGGCGGATGAAATCAACCGTGCGCCGGCCAAGGTGCAAAGCGCTCTCCTTGAAGCCATGCAGGAGCGCCAAGTCACTATCGGAGACACGAGTTACAAGCTTCCTGACCCTTTCATGGTCTTAGCGACGCAGAATCCGATCGATCAAGAAGGAACATACACGCTTCCTGAAGCCCAATTGGATCGCTTCTTGTTCAAGGTGCGTGTCATTTATCCTACGCCGTCAGAAGAGCGCCAGGTTCTGGATGCCATGGCAACGAGTGCTCCGAAATTAGATGTGAATCAAATCACCCAAGCATCCGACATTGTGGCCAGTCGTGCCATTGTGAATAGTATCTACATGGATGAAAAGATCCGCGACTACATCGTGGCGATCATTCACGCCACGCGTCATCCCGAGCTTTATGCGCCACACTTGAAACTGCTTATCCGTTGCGGCGCTTCACCACGTGGGACTATCAATCTGGCTTTGGCCTCCAAGGCCCTGGCCTTTTTGGCGGGTCGTAATTTTGTGACTCCACAGGACATCAAGGACCTAGCGCCTGATATTCTGCGCCACCGCATTCTGCTGAGTTATGAGGCTGAGGCGGAAGGTGTCACCAGTGAGGATGTAATTAAGCAACTGCTCGATAAGCTGCCTGTGCCTTAATTTGATGATTTTGCTCTCCTGCACATGGTTTGTCCAAAGCAGTTGATCGCCATTGAAACTAAGCTTGGAACGCCCCTCGTATGCCAGAAACATTCACTGAAACCGATGACGAACGTCTCACACGTATTCTGAAACGTGTCCGCAAGATCGAGTTGATTACGCGTGGCATGGTCAAGGAGACGCTTGGCGGCGCTTATCATTCCCGGTTCAAAGGGCAGGGGATTGAGTTCGATGATTTCCGCGAATATCAGCCAGGAGATGATGTGCGTTTTTTGGATTGGAATGTCACCGCTCGCATGAATGAACCCTTCGTCCGCAAATACATCGAGGAGCGTGAACTCACAGTCATGCTTGTGGTCGATGTCAGTGGGTCAGGCGACTATGGCAGTCAAGAGGATAGCAAACGCGAACGTGCTGCAGAGGTTGCCGCCGTTTTTGCTTTCAGCGCTGTGCAGAATCAGGATAAAGTTGGCCTTATTCTCGTCTCTGATCAGGTTGAGCAATATCTACCTGCCAAAAAAGGTGGTTCACATGCCCTTCGATGCCTGCGTGACATTTTAAACATTCAGCCGAAACATCGTAAAACTAATCTGGCACCTGCTTTGGATCTAGCCATGGAGCGCATCGCTCATAGGGCTTTGATTGTCCTGGTATCGGATTTCTTGACTCAAAATGATGCGTGGGAACACAGCCTGCGTTCGTTGGCTTCAAAACATGACGTTGTGGCTGTTCATATTTCCGATCCGCGTGAGTGGGAGCTTCCTAATGCAGGGCGTGTCTGTCTAGAAGATCCGGAAACTGGGGAGCAATACGTGGTGAATACATCGCATCCTGCTGTTCGTATGCAATACGCGCAGCGTGTTAGTGATCGACAAGATGTGCTGACTCGGATGCTCCGTAAAAATGCCGTTGAGAAAATCGATGTTCGCACCGATCACGATTATGTGCCTGCTTTGAAATCTTATTTTCGTGCCCGCCGGAGGAGGAAACGTTAATGAGCGCAATTGTCTTTTTATTTGCCCAAGCTCAGCAGCCTCAGGGGCCGCCTCTTCAGCCACTCCCGCATCCTGAATTGCCTGATCCATCTCTTGTGCTTCCTGGACCTGATTTATGGGTATACATTGCATCGGGACTGCTGGTCCTTGCACTGACTGGTTTAATAGTCTGGTTGTTATTCCGTCCCGTTAAAGCCATAACCCCGCCAGAACTTAAACCTTGGAGTTCGGCCATGAATCACCTGCGTGATATCCTCACTCAAGTCTCCTTCAAAACTCCTTCGCAGACGGCCGCGGACGTTTCTGAAACCTTGCGCCAATACTTTCTGCAACGTTATAAAATTCCGGCACCTTTTCGGACCTCGCAGGAGTTGTTTCAACGTCACGGGATACCGCCCACTTCGCTGCGGTTACAGAAATATGAATCACTCGCAGATCTTTGGGATCAGCTCGCCTTTGCACCGTTGCCTTCTAGTCATGAAGAGGCTGCTAACTTGGTGAAACAAGCCATCACTTATCTTGAGGAGGAACGCTCATGAATATTCCTTTTCTAAGAGATCACATTTTTGCCCAGCCACATTGGCTTCTGCTGCTCTCTATTTTGCCTTTGATGATTTGGTTGCGTGGAAAGCGAGGAAAGGCTCCGACCATTAGTTTTTCCACCGCATTCATCCTCAGCGATCTTGGTGCGCCGGCTAAATCCAATGCTGGCGGTTTCAGGCTTGGAATGGTTCTGCTTAGTTTGGTTGCCGCGATTATTGCATTGGCGCGACCTCAGAAAGTCATTTCTCATGATGAAGATAATACCGAAGGTATCGCTATTTGCCTGACGGTTGACGTGTCGCTCTCGATGTTGATTGAGGACTTCTACATTGGTGGTTCTCCCGTGAATCGCATCACAGCAGCTAAGCGAGTGATGCGTGATTTCATTCGAGGTCGCAACAATGACCGCATTGGCATTGTGGCTTTTGCAGGTGCGCCATATCAACCCTGTCCATTGACGCTGCAGCGTGAATGGTTAGAGGCTAATCTGGATCGTGTTCAGACAGGCGTTATGGAGGACGGTACAGCCATCGGTTCAGGATTGGCGGCAGCCTCGCGTCGATTGGATAAAGAAACGGTTCCAAGTAAAGTGATTATCCTTATCACAGATGGTGCCAATAATAGTGGTAAGCTTAGTCCACAGGATTCTGCTAAACTTGCAGCCACGTTAGGACAGAAGGTGTATACCATCGCTATTGGCACTCCAGGCGTGCACATGATACCACTCCCAAATGGACGCGTCATTACCAGTGGGCGCCAGGAGTTTGATGAAGGTACACTTCAAGAAGTGGCAAGGATTGGCAATGGCAGCTTTTACATGGCGCAGGATTTGAGTGCTCTTCAGGAAATCTTTGAAACGATCGACAAGCTCGAAAAGAAAGAGATCAAACGGCGCAGCATCACTGAGACAGAGGAACTCTTCTTTTATCCCTTGTCTTTGGCTTCTTTCCTCTTGGCTTTAGCTTTATTGCTGCGCTTTACCGTGCTCACGTCTTCACCCATGGCAGTGGCGATCTGAGTTATTTATTCTTCAAGACTCGCTCATGACTTTCCTAACCCCCAAACTTCTCTACTGTCTCTTAACGCTACCGTTTTTGGTTGTGTTGAAAGCGTGGGCTGATTGGCGTGGTCAAAAAGTTTTAAAACTGTTCACTTCTCCCAGATTGCGTGGTGATTTGGTCGTGGGGGCTTCCGTTTGGCGCTCATGGATCATCTTTTCACTGCAATTGATCGCGCTTTCTCTTTTCATCATCGCTTTGGCCAGGCCGATTTGGGGTGAGGATAAGATCGTTCAACAGGAATACGGAAGGAATATCATCATCGCGATTGATACCTCACGTTCCATGCTGGGGAACGACATTGTTCCTGACCGCATCACGAGGGCTAAGCTAGCTGCCCAAGATGTGTTGGCTTCTCTGAAAACAGATCGCGTCGGACTCATTGCATTCGCTGGGAATGCTTATCTTCAGGCACCATTAACCACGGATCATGATGCTGTTATCGAAGCGATACAATCTTTGGACTTCACCGCCGTGCCTAGGGGTGGAAGTGAACTCGGGCGTGCTTTGAAGCTTGCCATGGAAACCTTTGAAAAAAGCCCAGCAAAAAATCATGGTTTGATTCTTTTTAGTGATGGCGGCTCACCTGACATGCAGATCACCGAGTACACGAAACAGGCTGCACAAAAAAACATTCTTGTCCTGACGGTAGGTGTCGGAACGGAGGCTGGCTCACTTATTCCAGATCCCGATCCAGAACGAGCTGGAGAGTATTTACGTGATCAGGAAGGCAATGTTGTAAAGACTAGGCTCGAACCCAAAGTCCTTCAGGAAATCGCAGCGGTCACGCGTGGCCGTTATTTGAGACTGGGTTCTCAGCCATTGGCCGAGTCTGTAGTGAAGCAGCTTTTATCGGCATTGCAGGCTCAAAGCAATGCGGCCAAAGAATTGGTGAAACCCATTGAGCGTTTTTACTGGCCGTTGTCTATAGGCATACTGCTACTTATGATTGCTTGGTTCATTCACCCATCAGCCTCCAGACATCCAATGAAATCGCATTCCACCACCAGCTGGGGATCGCCCATTTTGCCCATCCTTTTGGCTTTGTGTTTCTTGAGTTTAGCTCAGGGGGCAAGCAATTCCACCATGGAAAAAGCTCATGCGGCTTATGAGCATGGGGATTTTAAACAAGCCATTGAGCTCTATGATGAATCGGTGAAAAGCACCCGGAATCCAGAGCGACGCCAGCAGCTAGCCTTTGGTCTCGGAACCGCCGCTTACCAGAATAAAGATTATGATCGTGCCATCAGCGGGTTTGGTCAGGCGTTGGAGTCGGACAATGTTCAGGAGCAATCCAAAGCGCATCGTGGTTTAGCGCATAGCCTCTATGATCTAGGGGATCGTTCCCTTGCTAAACAGCCGAAATTTTCACTGAAAGCTTGGCGCGAATGCGTGAAGCACTTTGAGGACTCACTTAAAATCGATCCTGAAAATCAAGAGGTGAAGGAAAATCGTGATTTCGTCAAAAAGCGCCTCGAGGAACTGCAGCAGCAGATGGACGAAAAAGAAGGCAAGGACGGCAAAAAGGGCGACAAGGGTAAAAAAGGCAAGAAGGGCGAAAAAGGCCAAAAAGGTGAAAATGGCGAGGGTGAAGACGGCGAGAATGGCGAAGGAGATGGGGAGGACGAAGAGAAGTCCCGCAAAGAAAGTCTTGGCAAACAACAAGAAAAAGAAGGTCAAGAAGGTGAGGGTGGAGACAAAGAGAAGGAGAAAGAGGGCCAACTCCAAGCCGGCAAAGAAGGCGAAGAGGAGAGCAAAGAAGCTCGTGAACGTCGTGAAGCCAAGCAAGCTGAAATGGCCGAAAATCAGGAGAATGAGGCTACAGGATTCAGTCGAAATGAAGCTCGCGCTTTTCTAAGAACGTATGCTGATGATCAGAAGAAAGCCATGATCTTGCGTCCACGAGATGCCCCCGTTAATGGCAAGGACTGGTAAAGCGAATGAATACAAATTTCCGAACAAATCATGAATGTGTTTAGTGATCAGTCTTCCAATTTTGAGGCCCCCCAAGAGCTCATCAAGTCGCAGTCCCGCACGGTTGCTGACCGTCTTTCGACCGTTAGATCATTCGCATTCTGGGCTTGCGTAGTCTTGGTCTGTCTGAGTGTGCAGATGCAAGCAGCCACTGTGCGTGCCTATGTGCAGCCAGAAGCAGCTAGGCCAAATCAAGTTATCAATTATGTCATCACCGTTCAGGATGGCCAAGTGCAGAGTCTGCCTAACTTACGCTTTCCTCTCCAAATTGGTCAAACTTCTGGTGTGTCGACTTCTCAGCAGGTGAGTATCATCAATGGTCGTCAATCCGTCTCACTTCAGCTTTCCTGGGGCATTGCAGCCACTGAACCGGGCGATTTTGTCATCCCGACACAGACCATCATTGTGGATGGACAGCCCGTCACTACGAATGAGGTGAAACTGAGTGTAGGACAAGGCGATGCCCCCAAGGTCAATGGTCAAGCCGGTGAAGATATAAATGCACCGATCTTGCAGATCGAACTTTCCAAAAAGGAAATTTATCAAGGTGAGGTGATGCCTGTGACTTGCAGTCTCTATGTGCCTCGTCAGACACAACTTCGTCGGCTAGGTTTGATTGAAATTGAGAAGAGTGATTTCGCCATTGCTCGCTTTCCTCAGACTAACGAACAATCTAGCACTATCATTGATGGTCAGAGCTATTACGTGCTGAGTTTCCGCAGCACCCTCTCATCTTTACGCACAGGGGACCTGAAAGTTGGTCCTGCCAAACTGGAGATGTTGATCGAAGTTCCCATGGAAGGTCAACAGAGTCAGATCTTACCGCCGGGCTTCCCACAGGGTTTCTTCGGCGGTGTCAGTGAGCCTAGAAAATTGGAGGTTAAAAGTCAGCAGGTAACACTGCGTGTTTTGCCGCTACCCACAGAAGGCAAGCCGGCAAACTTTAGCGGTGCCGTGGGTGATTTCCAAATGACGGCTACGGCTACTCCGAATGAACTTACCGTTGGCGATCCTGTTTCCGTAGAAATCGCGGTCAGTGGGGCAGGGAACTTTGATGCCCTCAATACGCCAAATCTTGTTTCGACAGGAGGTTGGAAACTGTATCCAGCTAAGCGCTACAATATTGAAGGTCAGATCGATCAAAATCAGACTTCAACCCTTGAACGTCGTGTGGGTTACTCGCAGGTCATGGTGCCGGAAGCTGTGCACAATGAGGTTCCTCCTTTTGAGCTGACGTATTTTAGTTCGACCGATAAAAAGTATGTGACTCTGCGTACGGCGCCGATTCCAATGAATATGAAACCTGCCCCTGCTGCGGCAGAAGCTTTGATCGGCGCGGCCTCTACAGTTGTGGCAGAGGTGGCGCCGCTGGTGAGTGATCCACAGGCTAACATCACAGATATTTTGATTCGGACAGCGGGTGATTCAAAATGGGTCACACCTACCAACAGCACGCTGATGCAGAGCAAAGTCTTCTGGTCGGCTCAAGCGGTTCCCATAGTCCTATTCGCCCTAGCTTGTGGAATCACTTGGCTCAGGAGACGCCAAAATCTTGTTCATGCAAGTCGGTCGGGAGAGTTGTTGTCTGCTTGGAAGGAGATTGAATCATCCAATCTTAGTGATCAGGATTTTCTTCGTCGTTCAGCTCAATTTATTCAGGTTTTGAAGCCCGGAGTCTCAGAACTAGATGCAGACGTAAAGACTATTTATGAGCGATACGCTTTGACCAATTTTACCGCGTCTCATTCTAATCCACTCACTGCAACGGAAAAAAGCTCTATGCTCAAGACTCTGAATTCTCTGATGCAGCAATCCATCAAGAAGCTGAGTCTACTCTTACTTGCATTCTGTTGTTCGAGCATGGTTCAGGCACAGGTGACTAAAGCTTCTGAATCTTCCAACCACGAGATTTATCAGAGTGCGGTGACTGAATTAGAAAAAGGTAATTTCACTAAGGCTCAGTATCTGGCGGAATCGTTGACCAAAAAGACCCCGCCACAGTTGAGCGCAGAAGTGTTTCAGATCATTGGACATGCGCGTTATCGTCAGAAAGATCTTGGACGCGCGGCACTTTGGTATCAGAGGGCACAGTTATTGGATGGGCGTAATCCTGAATTGCGTCAGAACTTAAGACATCTTTTTGATCTCACTCGCTTTCTTAGTTTTAATGAAGGCTCACCATTAACTGAAATTAGCTTCATGTTGAGCTTGAGTCAGTGGCTATATTTGGTTGCTGTCGGTATGTGGTTGCTTTTCCTGCCTTTAGCTTGGCGTGTCTTGACTGGGCACAGTCAGGCTTGGCCATTCGCTCTTTCTGCCATTGGTCTTGTTATACTTTTGCCAGCATCAACTTTTGCTTCTCTGCGACCTGCTAGCGAAACTAGGGTAAAGGACATCAGCCTTGTGAATCAACCCGATGTGAGTGCATACACGGCAGCAACTGTCACTAGCGGTAGCGTGATTTCATTGCCTCCGGGAAGTCAGGTGCGTGTTCTCGAAAAAAGAGGTTCCTGGGTATTCGTCGAAATTCCCAATGTTCCAGAAAACTTGCGTGGCTGGGTGGAGTCGGGTGCGCTTACGCCCCTCTGGATCTGGGATGAAAAACTGGTTCCCTGATTTCTAATTCATGTCTTCGTATTTCAGGCATTGATTTCCTACTGTCAGTCGTAGAAAGGGATAGCATTGTGGTTGCGTTAACCACCTTCCCACACTTTGCCAAACACCCTAACAAACCATGACCCCCGAAGAAGCTAAAACTCAGCTCGATCATCAGATCCGTGAAATTATCCAATGGCATTTCTCACCCGAGACAGGATGCCCGTTTTGGCTTGATTGGGCCAAGAAGAATTTTGATCCACGTGGTGTCGTTAATAATTACGAAGATATCATTGCCAAGTTCCCTCACTTTCAGGACGAATGGCTCAGAGATCTTCAGCCCGAAGTTTGGGTGCCTGCGGCTTTCAAAGGTAAACCCTTCAGTGTCTTTGAGACCGGTGGCACTACAGGTATGCCAAAGCAACGCGTAGGCTGGAATGACTTCCGTGTCGATTACGAGGAGTTCAGCCATAAGCTTGATGACAAACATTTCCCACCAGGTGAATCATGGATCATGGTCGGTCCAACTGGACCACGTCGACTTCGCCTCGCAGTTGAGCATTTAGCCAATTATCGTGGTAGTTCCTGCTACTTTATTGATCTTGATCCGCGTTTCGTAAAAAAGGTCATTTCCAATAAACAATTCGATGTTGCCCGTGCCTACATGGACCATGTTGTTGATCAAGCCGTGACCCTGCTCAAGAACCGTAAAATCTCCGCCATCTTTACTACCCCCAAGCTTCTAGAAGCCCTAGCTGAAAAGGTGGATCTTTATGACGTGGGTATCCGTGGTTGTTTTGTCGGTGGCACCACCATGACTCCACAATATGTGCGATTCATCGTCGAAGAAGTGCTGGAAGGTCGCATCGGCTTCTATCCGACCTACGGCAACACACTTATGGGCTTGGCGGCCAGTGTTCCACTTACGCCTGAAGATAATTTCTCTATTTCTTACTACGCGCCACAGCCTCGGGCCGTCCTTCGCGTTGTCGACCCCAATAACACCGAAAACATCGTGGACTACGATGCCTGGGGGCGTGTAGAATTGACCACGCTGACCAAGGAGTTCTTCATGCCACGCTTCCTCGAGCGTGATGAAGCTATGCGCCGCAGACCTCGCGCTCCCTATGCTTGGGATGGCGTGGCGGATGTGCGGCCTTTTGGAGCAATGGAAAAAACCATCGTTGAAGGGGTTTACTGAGTTTTTTGCACCCGTCAAAAGGTTGAATCAGCGGCGACCCTCATGGGTAGCCGTTTTTTCTATCTTGAATATTATTTCGAATTGTGAAAAAGTTCGATATGGCTGGCGTTTGTTTGTCATGAATCGCATGCAACGTTTTGTTTTCATTTCTCTTTTAGTTCTCGCTGGTCCTACCCAGGCAGCTTTGGAACCGAAGGCTGCTGCTCGTCAGATCGACGCTCTTCTGGAATCCGATTGGAAGAAGCATGACCTTAAAGGCAATCCAGAAGCTGATGCTAACACTTTTGTTCGTCGTATCTACCTCGATGTCATTGGCCGCATTCCGACGACACGTGAGACAGAGGAGTTCCTTGCTTCCAAAGATTCTGACAAGCGTTCCAGGCTAATTGATAAGCTGTTGGCTTCTGAGGGTTATGCCCAGCATTTCTTCAATTACTGGGCGGACGTTTTGCGGGCTCAATCGAATGGCAATCAGGCTGGTGCCATCACTGGTGCTGCATACACCAATTTCCTGAAACAAAGCCTGCGGGATAATAAGCCCTATGATCAACTCGTTCGCGAGATGGTTGCGGCTCAGGGGAAAGCTTGGGAAACCGGTGCCATTGGTTATTACATGAGGGATCGCGGCATGCCATTGGATAATATGGCCAACACAGTTCGTGTCTTTTTAGGAACTCGTGTGGAATGTGCCCAATGCCACAATCATCCGTTTGATAAATGGACGCAGATGCAATTTTATAAAATGGCTGCATTCACTTATGGTGTCGAGACGCAGGACTACAACGGCGGCACGATGGGGGGAGTTCGCGACCTTTTAAAAGAGCAGGAAGATACTATAAAAGCTTCCTTCAAAGAGCCTCAGCGCCCGAGGTTTGTTAAGGGCATGGAAAAGCAGACCTATGCCAGACTGGAAGAGAACTACCGTGCTGAATACAAAGACGTTCAGAAAAAGCGTGAAGAAGCCCGTCAGAAGATCCGCAAAGAACAACGGAACTATCAGGAGTCCATGCGGGACATCAGTGACACGATGCGTTACACCAGCGTCAGCACTCGTAATCGCAAGGTCACACTCCCTCATGATTATCAATACCCAGATGCTAAACCGAAGTCAGCTGTAGAACCTGGAGCCATGATGGGCCATGAATGCATCACTCAACCGGGTGAGACGCCCCTCCAAGCCTACGCACGCTGGATGACCGGTAAAGATAACCCGCGCTTCACCACCGTGATTGTAAATCGACTCTGGAAGAAAGCCTTTGGCCTAGCATTGATTGAGCCGCTGGACGAACTCATGGACGGCACGGTGCCGATGAATCCACAGATGCAGAAGCATCTGGAACAACTCATCGTCGAAATGAATTACGACATGAAGGGTTTCCTGCGTGTGCTTTTCAATACTAACACCTATCAGCGTCAAGTGACCCACGAGGATGTAGCTCCAGGTGTGGTCTATCATTTTACTGGGCCGCTGCTGCGCCGCATGAGTGCCGAGCAGATGTGGGATTCTTTTGTTACGCTCATCAATCCGCGGCCAGATATGATCAATGTTGCCGCTCGTGAACAAATGGATCAACGTGTCCAGCAGGCCCGCAAGATTGCCGACGGAGTGGACTCACTGACGCCCGAAGAGGCTCTGCGTGGTGTGAAGTTGGCTGCGGCCGTTTATGATAAAAATCGTGAGCGCACCGATGCTAAACAAAAGGAGTACCTAGCTGCACGCATGGCTCAAAAGGAAATGCAGGAAAAAGTAGAAGCCTTGAAGGGAGAAGAGCGCAAAGCCGACGATCTCAAACTAGTCGAGTTAAAGAAGAAAGTAGATCAGATTCGCAGTGAAGTGAATGCGATTCAGAATGAGGGCCGTCGTGTCTCCACAAACGAAATCATTGTCCCTGGTGAAAAGAAGCTTTATGAACAAGTCACCGGCAAGCCCTACCAAAATGTAGCCATGAAAACCAATGCTGCCGAGAGCAATGGCGCACCATCCATGATGGCTGGAGAAAGTATGACCATGATGGCCTATGGAGTTAAAGCGGAGAAGGTCACCATCCCTGGTTATGATCGCAAGGAGTCCACTCCTGAAGACAAGAAGGCGGAAGCCGAGCAGAGGGAAGCCGCTTACCAAGAGGAAGCCCAATTTTTTGGTATTCCCGAAAAGGAATGGAAATCATACTTCAAATCACGTGCTGAACAATCCCGCAATTGGTTGCGCTCAGCCGAGATTGAAAGTCCGGCCCCTCGTGGGCATTACCTCCGTGAATTTGGCCAGAGCGACCGTGAAACCATCGAAAACGCCAATAATGAGGCCAGTGTTCCTCAGGCTCTTGCCTTAATGAATGGACAGCTCTTGCCGCAGATTCTCAGCAAATATAGCCAACTCATGTTGACCCTCAGTAAGGCACCTTATCCCGATGACAAGGTCGATGCGGCTTACCTGTCTCTGCTTTCTCGGAAGCCAACCACCAAGGAAAAAAACACTTGGCTTAAAGCTCAAGAAAAGGGTCTCACGACCTACGAAGATCTCATTTTTTCTCTCCTGAATACTCAACAATTTATTTTTGTTCAGTAGGCCAATCAAATTTTCTCAAAGTCCATCCCCACAGCTTTATTCATGAAACAAGAACTCGCCTCTAAACTCCTCCGCACGGGTGAAATCAGCCGTCGCGATTTTGCCGCTAAGACCGCTTCCTCGCTGCTTGGTGTGGGCATGCTTGGTAGTTCGTTGACCAGCAAATCGTTCGCCGCCTTTGAAGGCTCCTCTAAATTGAAGCAGGTGCCCACGGCTAAGAACGTCATTTATCTCTACATGAGTGGTGGTCAGTCTCATATGGACACTTGGGATCCAAAAGAAGGTGCTGCAACGGCAGGTCCCACCAAAGCGATTAAAACTAGTGCCAATGGTGTGCGCATTGCCGAGAACCTTCCGCTCACGGCAAAACAGATGCATCACGGCACTGTCATCAACTCGCTTACTTCCACCCAAGGTGCGCATGAGCAAGGGAACTACATGATGCACACCAGTTATGAACTGCGTGGTACCATCCGTCATCCAGCCATGGGGGCCTGGCTGAATGTCTTCCAAGGTGGTGGCAATAGTACGCTGCCAAATTTTGTTTTCATTGGCAATGATAGTCGCCATCCAGGTGCTGGATTCTTCCCAGCAGCTCACAGTCCTTTGTATGTTAATAATCCTGAAAATGGACTCAAGAACGTTAAATCCACGGTGCCGGAGGATAAGTTTCAAGCACGCATGAGGCTCGCTGATGAACTTGATCAGGATTTCCGTGCGACCTTTGCCCATCGTAATGTCAAGGCCTACGCTGAGATGTATGATGATGCCATTGCTATGATGAAGTCGGAGGATTTGAAGGCCTTTGACCTCACTGAGGAGCCTGCTGATCTACGCACTGCCTATGGCCGCGAATCCTTTGGTCAGGGCTGTCTACTCGCTCGTCGCCTCGTCGAGAGGGGAGTCCGCTTCGTCGAAGTCTCCCTTGGGGGTTGGGATACCCACAATGCGAACTTTGTGCGTGTTCCAGAGCTTTGTGAAATCTTGGATAAAGCCCTCGCAAGTCTTGTCTCTGATTTGCACAATCGCGGTCTCCTCAAGGATACGCTCATCGTCTTGACTTCAGAGTTTGGTCGCACTCCAGACATCAACCAAAATGTTGGACGCGATCATTACCCAAAAGCTTTTTCTGCTGTTATGTTTGGTGGTGGCGTCAAAGGCGGCTACACCTACGGTAAGACGGACAAAGAAGGCCGCGAAGTCATTGAGGATAAGGTCAAGATCCAGGACATGAACGCCTCTATCGCCTATGCTTTAGGACTCCCGCTCGACCAAATCATCTATAGCCCAAGCAAGCGTCCCTTCACTATTGCGGACAAAGGTCAACCGCTCACAGGCGTGTTTGCTTGAGCAAACCCAAAAGTTAGTTCAGGTCCGATTTAAATGAAGTCAATTTGTGCCAGTCATCCACGTTACTTTGGTAAAGTGATTCTGGTCTCAAGTTTGTTGAAAAGCCGACATGGGTGTCCTCAATGTTTCCTTTGGCCGTAGTAGGCTGCTGGTCCGTGCTTGCGATGATGATGTTTTTCAAGGATGAACTCTGGGATCTGGGTCATCCTCGGATTCAGTGCCAAGCTGCCAAGGGCCATTTGGGCGCACATTTCTAGGGCGACGCTGTTATGGACGGAATCCATTGGGCTTTTTCCAAAGGTAAATGGCGCGTGGTGAAGTTGCAAAATCGCAGGCATTTCAAGCGGGCTGACACCGAGTTCACGGAGGCGCTCGACGATAGCCACGCCGGTGAAGTGCTCGTAATCTTCAGCAACCTCTTCAGGGCTGAGCGCTCGGACGATGGGAACAGTGCCGTGGAAGTGATCAGCATGAGTCGTGCCGTAGCAGGGGAGTTCGCAGCCAGCTTGGGAGAATACGGTGGCGTTCTGGCTGTGCGTGTGTGTGATGCCGCCGATCTCGGGAAACTCGCGATAAAGATGCAGGTGTGTTTTAGTGTCTGAGGATGGGCGCAGAGTTCCTTCGACGATTTCGCCATTTAAATCTAAAATCACGATGTCTTCAGGGGTCAGGGCTGCATAGTCCACACCGCTGGGCTTGATCCCCCAGAGGCGGCTGGCGCGGTCGATTCCAGAAACATTTCCCCAAGTAAGGCGGACTAGGCCGCTGGGTACAAGGGCCTGATTGGCGGCACAGATTTGGGCGCGAAGGTCGGGTAAAAGCATCTTCCTTATCAAAGATGAAAATGAATGCAGCGAAACTGAAATTGCATATAAATCAAAAACTCTGTTCAAAGGCCGCAGGAACTGAAATTCTTGGGTGGACATTTGGTCTTCAGGCGAGCAATGATTCAGCTCATCTGACTCACCCCAGACCTCTTTTAACTTCTAAACTCTCCCCTTTATGGACCCTGAAATGACAATGCTAGAATGTGAAGATGCCATGGTTAAAGCCGTCGAACACGCAATGACCGAGTTTTCGGCTGTTCGCACCGGCAAGGCGTCACCCGCTTTGGTAGAAGGTTTGGACGTTTATGTTCATAGTTATGGATCAAACATGAAGCTCCGGCAGTTAGCGATGATTACCACGCCGGATGCTCGGTTGATTCGTATTGAGCCCTTTGACTCCTCGACCTTGACTGACATTGATCGCGCGATTCGGGAATCGCGACTTGGGTTGAATGGCAGTATTGAAGGGAAGGTGATTCGGTTGCCTGTACCTGTTCTTTCTCAAGAGCGCCGTGAGCAGATGGTGAAGCTCATCAAACAAATGGGAGAAGAAGCGAAGGTCCGTGTGCGTGGCGCTCGACGGGATGCCATTGAGGAGCTCAAGAAAGGGGAAAAAGACGGCGATATCACGGAAGATGACCTGCATCGCCTAGAGAAAGAAGTGCAAGTTTTGACAGATAAAAAAATCGTTGAATTGGAGCAACACATGCTCAGCAAGGAAAAAGAGGTCATGACGGTTTGATTGAAGGCTTTCCTATCTGAGCAGCTTCTGTCCGCGGACTGTTCTGCATTGATTCAAGCTTAAATACCCAGGTCAATTTCAAGAATGTCTCCTTTTTCTCCCTCAGATTTTTTAGATCTCGCCCATACACAGCACGGCATTTTATTTTCTCCAGATGAGCCCGTGTGGTCGGCTTTGCCCAAAATTGCCTCATATCTCGAGTTCCGTCTTCAGCGTGAGATCAGGGCCCAATTGCCCCAGGGTGTCTTTATTGGGGAGGATGTTTTCATTGATGAAGGAACGACTTTGGAGCCGGGAGTTGTGATTCGTGGGCCGGCATGGATCGGAAAAAACTGTGTCATTAGAGCTAGCTGCTACATTCGCGAAAATGTGATTGTCGGAAATGGCTGTGTGCTTGGCAATTCTTGTGAGTTCAAGAACTGTGTCATTTTCGACAATGCAGAGGTGCCGCATTATAATTACGTGGGAGATTCAATTCTCGGTTACAAAGCGCATCTTGGCGCTGGGGTTGTCCTGTCCAATGTTCGTCTGGATCGTGGCGAGGTAAAAGTGGACGATGGTAAAAAGACTCATGCCACAGGCTTGCGTAAATTTGGTGCTGTGATTGGTGATCTGGCTGAGATTGGATGTAATAGTGTGATTAATCCAGGTTCGCTTATTGGGTGCCGCAGCATCGTCTATCCATTGAGCTGCTTTTCAGGTGTGTTACCTGCGGACAGCATTCTAAAAACGAAGCAGCAACAATTGGTGGTGCCCCGTCGCTAATTTGGTGTCCTGACTCCCTTGATCAGAGTTTGCTTGCGGTATTCAGCTAGTGAAGTGCCCTGCTAGAAGGTTGGGCGCATCAGAGGCTGAGTGCGGACAATATTCATCGCCCCATTCAATTCACCTCCCGGTTCGATCGAGATAGATCTAGCGGTGATGTCTCCTTCCACGACACCTGCACCGCCGATAATGAGAGAGCCACTTGAAAAGATGACTCCCGTCACACGAGCTTGAATGTCCACTTCTTCAGCGTGGACTGCATTGATGAAGGTGACATCTGCCCCTTTCTCGACAATGAAGCGCTTGCAGTGTATTAAGCCGATGATGGTGCCCACCGTGCGGAAAATAGCATCTCCGCTAGCTTCAATGTTGGCTTCGAGGATGCCTTGGCAGCGCAGATCTTTGCAGCGCACGGTATCTGTGAAAAGGTGTCCGCGTTTACGAATGAGAATGTCTCCGCGGGTTTTGATAGCCTGAGTGGAGTGCATGTTAATCTCCACATCTTCTAGACTAACATTGACGCCACAGCCAGGGCAACTAGCTGATCGAGATGAGCGACTTACTTTGAATTTATGACGGCAATCAAAGCAGTCGGCGTCTTTAAAATAAGCATTTCGATACATGCCCTGGTCCTTCATTTTTTGAAGGGTGCTAGCGGACATGAGTTCTGGAGCGCTTGTGGGCGGTGGGGAATTAGATTGGGGGCGACGCTCTGTGGCAGTTTCTTCCTCCGCTTGTGCAGGGACAGGGGTGAGTTGGCGCAGTCTTGTTAGCGTGGACCCAGTTCCGGTTACTTTTAGGGTAGGTGCAGCCTGCTGTTTCAGAAAGACACCAAATCCACCTTCAGATGCCTCTTCTGCACCCATGGGCGTTGTTGACTTCCTTGTTTCTTCCTTCGCAGGAGTGGTGTCGGGTTTAGTCTGAGGCAACGGGCCGACGATAGGGCCGCTGATACTACTTTTCGGAATGCTCCAGTCATCCGAATCGATTCGGCCTCCGGATCGGCTGGCATTCGAGGCGGATACCTGCTTTTTGTGAATCGAAAGGTGAACGCCACATTTTTTGCAGAAGGTCGAAACAACGAGGCGCGACTCAAACTGAGTCGCGCCACAAGAAGGGCATACCACCTCTATCTGGCCTTTCGGCGGTGCTGGTTGTTCACTTTTCGGTGAGAAAAGGCCAAACACTCGGTTTTAGATCAGATTAAGGGTTGAATTAAGACTGTGGCTGAGGGCGAGGAGCGCCTAGAGCGGTCTTGCTGTCAGCTTTTTTACCGACAGAAGATTGACCCATAAAGGTTGCGCCTTCTTCGATGGAAAGAGTGCCAGCGGCAATGTCGCCACAAAGGATGGCATTGCTTTTAAGTTCGCAGCGTTCTGCCACGGTGATATTACCTTCGACCTTGCCGAAAATGATGACCGAGCGGGTTTTGACTTCACCTTTGATGAGAGCGTTTTCGCCAACGGTAAGACTGCCGTCGGAGATGACTTCGCCTTCGATTTTCCCATCAATGATGAGATCGTGGGAGAATTTGATGGAACCTTTGATTTCGACGTCGTTTGAGAGAACGTTTTTGCTAGAAGTCATGTTGAAGGAGTTTGATGCGCGTTGAGTTGGTGCAGATGGAGCCGGGGACAGAACTGGCAGACGATCAGCTATAGAAGCTGGCGCTGGTGTTTCTGGACGCGATTCCTTCTGCGCTTCTGTTGTTTGTCCGATGATTTGCCTGAGCATGGGCTGAAATATAGGGGGGTTCGGAGATGGGTGTCAATGTTGGGGATGATATTTTTTTACTCGAATACATCAATTCTGACTTCCGAAAGCCAAATGCATTTTGTGTGCCATAGTCTCAAGAGATAGCGCTTATATCAAAGGTTGACCTTACCTTGACTCAGGCTGTGTCTGCATCAACTCTCCGCGCCCCATGTCTGACATACCCGTTGCCCCTGCCTCGCTAGATTTTATTCGTGAAATGATTGCCACTGACGTCGCCGATCAGCGCAATGACGGCTGGGTGATTACTCGGTTTCCGCCTGAACCCAATGGCTACCTTCACCTGGGACATGCCAAGAGCATTTGTCTGAACTTCGGCCTGTCGCAGGAAAATGGCCCCAAGGCACGTTGCCATCTGCGCTTTGATGATACCAATCCAACTAAGGAAGAGGTCGAGTATGTGGACAGTATCATGGAGGATGTGAAGTGGCTTGGCTTCGACTGGGGAGATCATCTTTTCTATGCCAGTGATTACTTTGAGAAGCTCTTCGGTTTTGCCGTTACCCTAATTAAAAAGGGCTTGGCTTATGTTGATGACCAAACGCATGATCAAATGCGCGCAACTCGAGGAACCCTGACTTCTCCTGGAACAGCCAGCCCTTATCGGGATCGCTCAGTGGAGGAGAACTTGGATCTTTTTGCCAGGATGCGTGCAGGTGAGTTCAGGGAGGGGGAGCGAGTGCTGCGTGCAAAGATCGACATGGCGTCTCCAAATATGAATATGCGTGATCCCGCAATCTACCGCATTCTCCATGCTCATCACCACCGCACAGGGGACGCTTGGTGCATTTACCCCATGTATGACTATGCTCATCCATTGAGTGATGCCCTGGAGTCGATTACCCACAGCCTCTGCACGTTGGAATTCGAGCACCATCGCCCGCTCTATGAATGGTTGATTGCGAATGTCGATGGACTGCCTGGTCAGCCCTATCAGCGCGAGTTTGCTCGGCTCAATCTGACCTACACACTCATGAGCAAGCGTAAGCTTCTCAAACTGGTAAAGGATGGGCTTCTAAGTGGGTGGGATGATCCACGCATGCCAACCATTAGTGGCATTCGTCGCCGTGGCTACACGCCTGAGGCGATTCGTAGTTTTTGTAAAACCATTGGTTTAACCAAATATCCGTCTCTCACTGAGTTGGGTCTTCTAGAACACAGCGTGCGCGAAGATCTCAATAAACATGCACAGCGTGTTTATGGCGTCCTGCGTCCGATTAAAGTGGTTCTCACCAATTATCCTGAAGGTCAGGTGGAGCAGGTTGAGTTGGTGAACAATCCTGAAAACGACGCCGACGGCAAGCGTCTGGTTCCGCTGAGTCGTGAGCTTTACATCGATGCGGATGATTTCATGGAGACTCCTTCTGCGGGCTTCCATCGCTTGGTTCCAGGCGGTGAAGTGCGTTTGAAGTATGCCTTCTGCATTATTTGTCAGGATGTCATCAAAGATGCAGCTGGAAACATCACTGAACTGATCTGCACCTACGATGATGCGACTCGTCATGGCGCCAAGCCGATAGGTCGTCCAAAGGTGAAGGGGACCATTCACTGGGTGAGTGCGGCGCAGGCTCTGGACGTTGAGGTGCGTCTCTATGAAAAACTGTTTACGGTTGAGCAGCCTGATGAACAGGCCGGAGATGAGGGTGACTTCACCCAGTTTCTGAACCAGGAGTCACTCGAGGTCATTACTGCCAAGATTGAGCCCTCGGTAGCCTCTGCAAAACCAGGTTCACACTTCCAGTTTGAGCGTGTGGGCTATTTTTTCACGGATCCGAAAGATAGCCAGCCTGGCAAGCCTGTGTTTAACCGCACGGTGCAGCTCAAAGATGGCTTTGTGAAAAAATAGGTCCGGTTTCAAGCACTCTCTGCATGACTAACATTCTTCGTGTTCAAAACGTCTCTTTTGTGCGTGGTGGCAGGCGTATTCTGGATGGTATTTCCTGGCAGGTTTCACAGGGACAGCATTGGTGTGTTTTGGGGCCGAATGGCTGTGGCAAGACCTCGCTGATCAATCTGATTACAGGCTATGAACCTGCTACGGAAGGTGTTGTTCAAATTGGTGAAGAAACGTTCGGCAATAGTGACTGGCGGGAAGTGCGTCAATGTGTCGGCCTAGTGACCAATACCTTGACCACTTTCATGGAGGCGAGTGAACCTGTTCTGCACGTCATCGCCAGTGGTCGGGATGCTAAATTGAATCTCTGGCAAGCACCTTCAGCAAAGCTGAAAAAACAGGCCTTGGGCCTACTTGAGGCCGCAGGTTGCCTGTATTTAAAGAAGTCGCTCTGGGGTGTGCTTTCACAGGGTGAAAAACAAAAAGTGCTGATCTGTCGCGCCTTGATGGCCAGCTTTGACGTGTTGATTCTCGATGAGCCTTGCGCAGGTTTAGATCCCGTCGCTCGCGAGCATTTTTTATCCTGGATGAGTGAAATCTCCACTTGGCCAGAGTCTCCTTCACTCGTCATGGTCACGCATCATGTGGAGGATATTTTGCCCTGTATTTCCCATGTTTTTTTACTGCGGGATGGCCGTGTTCTTTTACAGGGAGAGAAAAAAAATGTGCTAACCAGCGGCGCATTGAGCACCGTTTATGGAGCCCCTGTGAAGTTAAGCCAAAAAGCGGGCCGTTACAGTTTGCACGTCATGCCATAAACCTCCGCATCGTTGAACCCGATCGCTAGGGAAGGGGGGGCAGTCTCAGGTCTATACTTCCGTATCAACCGACTTTAGGCATTTTAGCTGGATTGCCCTTCCTCTCAGCAACCAAGTGCACTGCATCATTGGGAATCGCGGCCAACTTGGCTTAATGAAACCATTCAGCGACGGTATGATCGCCCACACCAGTATTTCTCGTGATCAGGTCGCTAGCGAGCTGAATGTCGCTGCTGGTCACGGTGTCTTTGGGCTTCCTCAGTCCGTGGGCAAGGTGAAGTGACTGTTATGACTCAGGTAGGTTGTGGAGGTGTCACTTCTTTCGACTGGAAAAGCACCAAAGTTGCGGCGATGGAAGACACCTTATGATTGGCCCCCGCCGAACCCTTTTAACTGCTTTAGGTTTTTTCATCTTGGCGAGTGCTTGGAGTGCCCCGCTGCCTCCGATGAAAAAGGATGCGGATCTCTCGGCAAAAGCGCGGGCTTTAGAGCATCGACTGCCTGCACCTAAGCTCGCTCGTAAAGAAACTTTTGAGCTGAGTCCGGTGCGCACGGAACGTTTGAGTCAGAGGCTGCCGCAGATGTTCCGCCGGGCTGCACAGCGTGAGCCACTGCATTTAGTGGTGCTCGGTAATGCGGGTGCATTTCAAATGAAACCTGAAGAAGGGAAAACTACCTTAATGGATAGTTTTCCTGGCATTTTTGCTCGTGAGTTGGCTTCGCAGTTTTTTTATACAGGAGGCGTTCATGAGGCAGGTCCAAAAGATGACTCACTGGCATTGAATCCCGGCATTACCCTGCGGATGCTTGAGGGTAGCACAGGGAACATTCAGGAGGCTGCGGCTATCTTAGGCTCCACGGCACGTCAGGCTCCTGTCAATCTTGTGCTCTTGTGCTATGGCCAAGATGAGGCGCTCGCAGGCATGTCTCCTGTGACTTTTGTCAATGGGGTTAAGCAAGCAGTCGATGCCGCAGAGCAGATCGGGGCCGAAGTGATCCTTTGTTCGCCCTGGTTGCCAATGAGTGGTAAGCCTGAAGTTTCCTTGGCTGTGTCCAGATCGCTGGCCGATGCAGTGTCGGAATTGGCTGAAAAGGAAGGGCTTGTTTATGCCGACCTCGGGGATCTATCTCGTCTGCTGGAGCTTCCCGTGAATGAAGGCAAAGATGAAGGTCTGATTTTCGAGCGCTTCATGACCGCCTACCGCGGTTTTTTCTATGAGACGGATGAGGGCAATTTTCTGCCTCGTGCTTCATTTCATCAGCGTTTAGGGGCGGCTTTGATGAAAGGCATGATGGATGGCGCGTCCGCCTGTTCTTTTTCGCTGACTGAAATTTCGGCCTCATGGAGTAAAAAAGGCAGAGGCTTGGAGCTTCAGGCTACGCTGATCAATGGTAGTCAAGAGCGCCTAAATCTCACCCTTCTGCCACTCATCGCGGCAGGCTGGAAGCCGCTTTCCGCTCAGCCGCAAGTATCTCTGCCCGCAGGCGGCCGCCAAGCGATCCTCCTTTCTTATAGCGCAGCTGATGGCCAATCGGCGGCGATGCAGGAAGCCGACGTGAGATTGCCTGTGCTCATGATTTCAGGAAGCCATGCGCGTGTTCTCACCATGAGGTCGCCCATGAAACCCTTGTCTGTCGTTTGGGGGATGGAAACGCTCTTTAATCAGGAAAAACGCTTAAATCCGACATGTCAGATCATCAATACGACCCAGACGGATCAGCGCGGTGAATGGGTGGCGACTTTTAGGAATCAAAAACAGGAAGGGCGTTATGACCTCAAAGCGGGAGCCACTCAGCCTCTTGATTTAGGGTTTGATCTGGCTGCCGTTGATCCTTCTGTCCAGGTGGACGATTTAAAGCTGACACTGGCCGGCGAAAGCTTCCGACTTGAGCAGACTCACGAGATGACGGTGACTCAGAATCTCGGACTCAAGCAATCGGTCGCTCTAACGACCAGCAAAGGCGCTCCTGGCAGCGCTCATTTACGCGTCGAGGCCGACGCTAAAACATTGACTTTCATCGTTGATTTACAGGGTGCAGGCCTGCTCCTGAGAACGGCCAGTAAAACCGCTGCAGCTTGGCAAATGGAAGTCTGTTTGGATGCTCGCAGCTATGGAAAGCGATTGGAAAGTGGCAGCACAGCACCTATCACCGTCACTGGAAGTGCGCAGGCTGGGCCCGGGCATTTTCAGGCGATCTCGCCTTGGGCCTTTGGCACAGGTTATGCCGCCAACTTTGATTCTGAAAAGTTTCAGGCGGCTCTAAGCTCTCAGGGATCTGAGCGTCATGAAATTAGGCTGACTCTTCCACGCAGCTATCTCTACCTGCATGAATGGGCTCTTGATAATGGCAATAGCCAGTTGGGCCTGAGCGTGAATTTGACGCTGAATACCGCCAGTGGTTATCGCACCTGGAGTCTGAATCCGACCACTAAGCAGGTCGGAGATGTTGAATCACTGGTCGTCTTAGAACTTTCAGAGAAATCCACTGGCCGCTTCACCGTCGATGTTCATTCCAAGTGAGTGCTGAGGGGCTTAAAATGCTCAAGCACTCTGGCCGATCCCGGAATCGGCCAATCTACTCGGTATCACCAAACCCAGTTTGGACTAACTCTTCGAGGTCCGCCATGGCCTCTTCGGCGTCCACCCCATCGGTAATCAGCTTGATCGTCTCGCCTCTGCCGGCGGCCAGCATCATGAGCCCCATAATGCTTTTACCATTCACAGGCTCATCATCCTTTTCTACCCAGATATCGCATTTATATTTGCTGGCTCGTTTGACGAACTGAGCAGCTGGACGAGCATGCATTCCCATCTTATTGCGGATCGTGAGGTCTTTATGAAGCGTCATTGGGAATTGGGGCGGTTGGCTTGGTTAACCTAATTGATCGTCTGCCATCTTTTTCAACAACCTTTGATCAAACTGTACGGCGCTATTGTAGCCAAAGGAGCGTAATTTGTGGTTCAGCGCAGCTAATTCGATCAGGCCTGCAACATCGCGGCCTGGGGCCACCGGGATGTCCACTTTAGGAATCGCCAAGCCCATCATGTCAATTGTGAGCTGTTCGGTGCCGACACGCTCCAGGTTTTCCGCCTCGGCCACGTGGACAAGATTCACCACGAGATCCAATCGTTTACTCAGTCGCACCGAGCCGACACCAAAAAGCGCGGCCACATTGAGAATGCCAAGACCACGGATTTCGATCATGTCACGTGTCATTTCTGGCGCTGTCGCACTGATTTCACGATCTTCGATCAGGCGCAGTTTCACCGCATCATCAGCCACCAGGCTGGCTCCGCGCTGAAGCAGGCCGATGACGCTTTCACTCTTACCGCTGCCGCTGCTTCCCTGCACCAGCACGCCGATCCCCTGCACATCCACCATGCAGCCGTGCACGGTCATGGTCGCCGCAAAGGCGGTCTCCAGCTTGATGGTGGCCGCATTGAGAAACTTCATCGTCACCATGCTGGTATGAAAAACAGAGATGCCTGCTTCATTGGCGATGGCGACCATTTCCTCCGGCAATCGATGCCCGCGGGCCACGACAATGCAGGGAATCTCCCAAGAGCAGAGTTGGCTGAAACGCCCCGCCCGTACTTTAGGCTCGAGCCCTTCTAAAAACGAAAGTTCTGAATTCCCAATCGTCTGAATCCGTTTATAGGCGAAGTAGGTGAAGAAACCAGAGAGCGCCAATCCTGGGCGATTCACCGAAGGCTCCCAGATCTTCCGCGTAAAGCCGACATCTGAGCCGACAAGTCGCAGTTTCAGCGCCTTTTCGTTTTTGATGAAAAAGTCGCCGACAGTGATGGAAGATGGGCGTTTAACCTTGGTCGGCATGCTCATGGGGTCATCTTAGCCAAAAGGATCCATTTTCCCAACAGCTAAAAATCTTTTTTGAATTCGAAACGTTTGAAGCCGTCATTGAAACAAACGAATGATATTTTGCAGTTACGTCATCGCGACGACGACGTAACCGAATTTTAAACTGCGGTTCACAACACGAAGCTCTCCCTATTGATTGCTCTGCTCTTTACGCAAACAGTCGCTTTTTGCGCTGCAGGAGTCCATGCGCACCTACCTCCGTTCCAGCGCCTGATCCTAGAGTCTCAATCGCTCCCACAAGCGCGGTATTGTTTTAGTTTTGATGCGCCTGCAAGACCTCAGTTTACCAATGCTGAAACAGCAGCGCACTGTGCGCGCTCGAAACGCTAGCACTTTGGTTGAGGTTTATATCAAAAAAGTAACGCTTATAATGTTACTAAAACTATCGCATAATCGATCTCGCCTCATCAACGCTCTCATCAGTATTCAGCTCATTCGAAGGCTTATGAGTAATTAACATATCGTTACATTATCGTTTTATTTTGAGTTCCAGATCCTTAAATTAATAACGTTCTTATGATGCCTTTTCTAGGCAAGTTTAAACTCCTCTTTGTTGGGTCATTTTATCGATTTATTTCTCGATACTAGCGTTACATTAGACGGATTATTATCGCATTGATTAAATAGCTTAGCTCGAAAATTGTATTTAACATATCACAATAAATTTGAATGAATTAAAGAAGTTTATGACACTTTAAACGTAAATTATTGATTCTTTCATGCCACTTTCCAAAAGAGTCTTTTTTATGGTCAATTATCTGTTAAGTTTGTTACAAAAGTAACGCTTCTTGGTTTCCATTTTTGACGATGCGATAATGGGCTTTTATGTCTTTAAACTAGCGAGTTTAAAGAAACTCTATTTAAGGTCATCGAAAGGGAGTATTGGCTTCCCCCTTCTGCTGAGGCTAGATGGGGCACATATTGTTACAACAGTAACACTATTTACACTCTTAGCACGCGGGCACTGGCTTTTCTGATCGCCATCTGTAGGCGCTGAGGCAGAAGTTGAAGGAGTTGATCCTGAGTGAGCGGCGGTAATCTCGGACTGTTGCTGGATGAAGGATCAACGATGATCTCAGTCACGATCCTTGTCGGGATATGTCATGAGTGGAGTGTGGTTTGGGCGTATCTCGATGTGGTGAATTTGACCGCCAAGGTTGGCGGTCCAGGCCATCAGGCCTGTGACGGCGAAGGCACCTAACATCACCAAGATTGCAAAGGGAGCGGCTACGTCTTTCCCTCGGCGAAAGAAGAGGAGTCCGAGCAAGGCGATGACGCCCAGAATCAGGATGCCCGTAAAGGCAATGGATGCCGCGCTTTCATGCCGCTCAATGAATCCTCCTGTCACCCCTGGTAAAGATTCGATGCCTTCCTCTGCGGGCTCGCCCGTGAGGTAAGCAGGCACGCCAAACAGCGCGGCGATGACGAAGGTGCCAAGCGCAGCCTTTTGCAGATCATTGCTTTTCCTCCAGATTCCGAAAGCGAGGAGACCAAGCCCAAAGGCGGTGCCGAGGACAGGGACGTGGTTGAGTAGAAGATGGAGGTGTGTGGCGGTCATGAGGAATTAGTGGTGGTGGTCTTGACGTATCTCAGTTCGCGATGAAAGGCTGCGTCTCGGGTGGATAGTCGGACAGGCGCCTTGGCTTGCCTATGAGGTAAACACCCCATCGCGTGTGGCGGAGCGAGGCCCCAGGGTATTGCTGTTTTCAAAACAAACACCAAACACCCCCACGATGAATCAAACCAACAACACCAACGCCGCCGTCGCTGTCTATAACTCTCATGGAGATGCGGAAGCTTGCGTGCAGGAACTGCAAAAGTCGGGCTTTGACATGAAAAAGCTCTCCATCGTCGGACGTGACTACCACACCGACGAGCATGTCGTTGGCTATTACAATACGGGTGACCGGGTTAAATACTGGGGCGCCCAGGGTGCCTTCTGGGGCGGTGTTTGGGGCTGGCTGTTTGGCTCTGCCTTTTTCTTCATTCCAGGCGTGGGCCCGCTGCTCTTCGCTGGGCCGATTGTGGGTTGGATCGTCGGTGCGCTGGAAGGCGCCGTGGTGGTCGGTGGCTTGAGCGCTCTCGGTGCCTGTCTTTACGGCCAGGGCATTCCGAAGAATAGCATCCTGAAGTTCGAGACGGCACTGAAGACGGGCAAGTTTATCGTCATCGCCCATGGCACGGCAGAAGATGTGGATCATGCGCGTGCCGTGATCGCTCGCTCGCCCGTCGAGTCGTCTGAGCACCACCCGATGTTGGCTCGTGCAGTGCCTGAGACATTGATTTCGGCGTAAGAATCGGCTTAGAACCAAAAGCGACGTGAGGGTCGTAAGCCATTCACGCGCACGCGTTCCACTGCTCAATCGCGGGCCGATCCATACGTCCGTGCTCATAGCTCAGAATGCTGTGGGATGCAGTGCTTAGCAGAAGGTGTCGCGCTTGTCCCATTGTGAGCTTTGTCCAGCGTGCGCCAATAGCTCGGCCCAAGTGGCCGTGGGTGAAAATGGCGACGTTGCCCGTTAGCTGACCGAGCCTTCCGATCAAGCGATCCACGCGGAGCTGGACTTGCGGTGGTGACTCACCGTTCGGTGCTCCATCTTGGAAGATGTCCCAGGTGGGCTGAATTGTATGGATCTCGGTAGGAGTCTTGCCTTCATAGTCGCCGTAGTTCCACTCAGTGAGCTCTAGCGTGATCTCTGCAATCACGTTCAATCCGACAAGCTCGCCTGTCCTCATGGCCCGTTAGCTGGGGCTGGTGAAGGCGTGACTGAAGTGGAGGTGATGAAGTCGAGCGCCAAGCTTTTTTGCCTTCTCTTCGCCTATGGGTGTCAAAGGAAGGTCCGTCGTTCCTGTGTGCTGGCCAGAGAGTGACCATGCGGTTTCACCGTGGCGAATGAGATGGATGCGCAGCGTGCTCATGGGCTTTCGATGGATGGATGATACTCGCCACGGATCGCTGCCTGATTGCACTTGGCGCGGTGATAGAGCACTTGCTGTGCAGCGGCGGCATTGACTTCAAGGCCAGCCCATCGTTGCAAGGCTGGCTGTTGGATGGCTCGTGCAAAGGAAAATGTCACGGGCCAAGGGAGCCGTGCCATAAAGCGGGTATTCATGGCATTGAGATGCGCCGTGGCGACCTCTGGAGGTTGACCACCGGAGAGAAACGCGATGCCTGAGACGGCGGCGGGCACGATTTGAAGCAGGCAGGTGATGGTGGTGTCAGCCACTTCATTGATGCCTGACTTTGTGGGGTAATCAAGGCCAGGAAGAACCATGTTTGGTTTTAAGATCATGCCTTCCAGGAGAATGCCCTGTGCATAGATCTCATCGAAGACGCAGTGCAGTAATTCTTCTGTCACTGCGCTGCATTGTTCCAAGGAATGGGCTCCTTCCATGAGCACCTCCGGCTCGACGATGGGCACGAGATTCGCCTCCTGACAGAGTGCGGCGTAACGTGCCAGGTCATTGGCATTGGATTCCATGCAGGATCGGCTCGGCCTGTCTTTGCCGATGGTGAACACAGCCCGCCACTTCGCGAAGCGTGCTCCGAGTTGGCGATAATCGATGAGTCGCTCTCGCAGACCATCGAGTCCCTCGGTGATCTTCTCGCCTGGGTATCCAGCCAGATCTTTGACGCCTGTATCCACTTTGATGCCGGGGATGATGCCAGCGCTGGTGATGACTTTGACAAACGGGACTCCGTCGTGGGTTTGCTGGCGGATAGTTTCGTCATAAAGGATCACGCCGCTGATGCAGTCGCCAAGCCGTGGTGTGGTGATGAGTATCTCTCGATAAGCTCGCCGTGCTTCCTCAGTCTGTGGGATGTTCAGTTCGGCGAAGCGTTTGTTGCAAGTGTTTGTGCTCTCGTCCATTGCGAGGATGCCCTTGTCGGAAGCGAGCAGGGCTTTGGCTGTCTGGATGAGTGATTGCGTATTCATGGCGTGGAACCCCATTGCCATTCACGAATCTCCGGCATGTCTTGACCGTTAGCGCAGATGTAAAGCCTATGTTCAGCAAGTTTGCCGATGAGATGCTGCTTGAGAGCTTGGCCCCGTTCGCCGGTTTGGGGTAAGCGATCAATGGCGTCCATGACGAGGTGATAGCGATCCAATTCATTGAGCACGGTCATGTCAAAGGGGGTGGTGATGGTGCCTTCTTCTTTGTAGCCGCGAACATGAAGGTTGTCGTGATTGTTACGGCGATAGGTCAGCCGATGAATAAGCCAAGGGTAACCGTGGAAGGCAAAGATGATGGGCTTGTTTTTGGTGAAGAGCGCATCGAAAGAAGCGTCCACCAAGCCATGCGGATGCTCCCGGGTGGGCTGGAGCTTCATGAGGTCCACGACGTTGACGACGCGTATCTTCAGCTCGGGCAAATGTCTGTGCAGGATGGAGACAGCGGCCAAGGTCTCCAGCGTAGGCACATCGCCACAGCAAGCCATGACGACATCTGGTTCGGCATCAGCATCGCCGCCAGCCCAATGCCAGATACCGATACCATCAGCGCAGTGCTGCGCCGCCGCATCCATGCTCAGCCATTGGGGCGAGGGATGCTTGCCAGCGATGACCACATTCACATAGTGCCGGCTGCGCAGGCAGTGATCCATGACGGAGAGCAGGCAGTTCGCATCTGGTGGTAAATAGACGCGCACGACTTCGGCCTTCTTGTTCACCACATGATCGATGAAGCCAGGGTCTTGGTGTGAGAGACCATTGTGATCTTGTCGCCAGACATGCGAGGCGAGCAGGTAGTTCAATGAGGCAATCGGACGCCTCCACGGAAGCTTTGCCGACACCTTCAACCATTTGGCATGTTGATTGAACATTGAGTCAATGATGTGGATGAAGGCTTCGTAGCAGTTAAAGAGCCCGTGGCGGCCGGTAAGCAGGTAGCCTTCCAGCCAGCCTTCGCATTGATGCTCGCTCAGCATCTCCATGACACGACCAGTCGGAGCGAGGAATTCATCGTTCGATTCCGTCGCGGCATCCCACTGTCGATTCGTGGCCTCAAACACTGCGCTGAGTCCATTTGATAGCGTCTCGTCAGGACCAAAGATGCGGAAGTTATGCTGGGTATCGTTGAACTTGATCACATCTCGAAGGAAGGGGCCGAGGACGTGAGTGTCGCCAATGCCACGAATGCCTGGTTCTGGAACGTCTGTGGCATAGTCGCGCCAATCTGGCATCTGCAAGTCGTGCAGTAATAATCCCCCATTTGCATGCGGATTAGCCCCCATGCGACGGTTTCCTTTCGGAGCGAGTTGAGCGAGTTCAGGCATCAAGCGTCCTTGTTCATCAAAGAGTTCTTCGGGCTTGTAGCTGCGCAGCCAATCTTCCAGAAGCTGCAGATGCTCCGGATGCGCCGCAGGATCAGAGAGCGGCACTTGATGCGCACGGAAGGTGCCTTCGATTTGCTTGCCATCGACGACCTTGGGGCCGGTCCAGCCTTTGGCCGATTTCAGCACGATCATTGGCCAGCGCGGCCGCGTCTGACTGCCATGCTCGCGGCATTCGAGTTGAATGCGCTTGATCTCGATCACCGCATTGTCGAGCGCTGTGGCGAGAGCTTCATGCATGTGCGCTGTGTTCTCTTCCTCCTCGATAAAGTAAGGCGTCCAGCCGTAACCTCTCATAAGCTGATCGATCTCCTCACGCGTGATGCGAGCAAGCACGCTTGGATTAGCAATCTTGTAGCCATTAAGGTGCAGGATGGGTAGCACCGCGCCATCAGTGATGGGATCCAGGAACTTGTTCGAGTGCCAGGCCGTCGCCAAGGGTCCAGTCTCCGCTTCGCCATCACCGACCACGCAGGCAACGATGAGATTTGGATTATCAAACACAGCGCCAAACGAATGACTCAATGAGTAGCCCAGCTCGCCACCTTCATGAATGGAGCCCGGACATTCCGGTGAAGCATGGCTGGGAATGCCGCCTGGAAACGAGAACTGCTGGAAGAGCTTTCGTAGCCCAGATTCATCTTGTGTGATGTCGGGATAGACCTCGCTGTAAGTGCCCTCGAGGTAAGTGTTTGCCACAACAACAGGTCCACCATGGCCTGGACCGCAAACATAGATCATGTCGAGGTCATACTTCAAGATGACTCGATTCAGGTGCACGTAAATGAAGTTCTGACCTGGCGTGGTGCCCCAATGGCCGAGTAACAGGTGCTTCACATCCGCGAGGACGAGCGATCGTCTGAGCAGGGGATTATCAAACAGATAGATCTGTCCGACAGAAAGGTAGTTCGTGGCGCGCCAATAGGCGTCGATCCTGCGAAGCAGATCGGGCGTGAGAGTGTTGGATTTCATGAACAGCGTTGGCGGCAGCTTCGTCGCACGGGGAGCTTGTGACTAATCTAGTGCATGGCCTTGCCACTAACGATGGGGTGTATTCCTACCTTGAGCCTTCAGAGGCGAATGCGTATGCTGGACACCGTCCTTTTCGATTTCGATATGGCAGTGCTGAAGTTGAATGAGTGATTCTTGAGGGGAACAGGCGAAACCGGTTTGGCATGCATCATGTCGCATTTGGCTTAGGCTTTGTCGTCACGCTGTGAGGAGATGCGGTTAATATGGGAAATGATTTTGATTGCTGATTCCAGCTCCGCTTTCTGCCTTTTCGCTGTCGTCCTCTCACTCATCGTGGTTGCCGCGTTTGCATTCAGCGCTGAGCCCTCTCTCTTCATGATTCAGCTAAAGCCGAAGCTACTTTTTAAGGCCACTCCAGCTCCAGCAGCGTCACGCCTTGCCTCGCGAGCTTGAAGCGGATTTCGGTGTTTCCGTTCGCGGACTTGAGCTCGGTTTGATCCGAGGCAGGAGTGAGTCGGCTGGCTTCTTCCAGCAGGCGGATCTGATCGGCGGTTGGTTTCTGCGGAGAGCCGAGGGCTTGCCAGGCGATGAAGGAGTTTGAGTGGCCTTCATCGATGAGCGTCCGGGTTTGCTTGGGTTTGCCTTCGGGCGTGTTCGTGAGTTGAATCGTGATGCTCGCATCGGGTCCAGAGAGATCATCGTCGTGGTAATGCCATGCCAGGATGGTGACTCGCTTGTCATCGCGTGCGGCGAGGGCGGAGATGTCGGGCTTATCGCGGACGCCTGTTTTGAGCATGTCTTCGAGGGAAACGGCGGCATCGCTCTGCACGCAGAGTCGATCGCCACTCATGCGGGAGAACATGCGGAAGGTATTGAGCACCGGCTTGTCGATGCCATTGGTGGCAAGCGTGCGAAAGCCAGCGAAGTAAGGCTGGTCCTCAAACTCAAAGGCCCAGGTGAGAGCGCCATCGAGATTGACGCCGTGCTTCTCGGCGAGATCGAGTTTTCGCGGGAAGCTAGCTGCAGTGTAGCTGGAATACATGGTGCCGTTTCGATAGGCTAGGTGTTCACCTTGGCATGCGGCGCAACCTTCGGGATCAGACTCGCCGATGACGATGGGTGTGTTTTTGAGCTCAGGATACTTTGCGACCACGCCGAAGGCTTCGTCGATGTCATTGAGCTGG
>Ga0164294_10000391_pt1 | contig 41466 bp, 39 predicted proteins | sample GEODES005metaG_FD_111479 | JGI IMG/M metagenome (GOLD analysis project Ga0164294, IMG submission 111479) | Oligotrophic lake water microbial communities from Sparkling Lake, Wisconsin, USA - GEODES005 metaG | ecosystem: Environmental > Aquatic > Freshwater > Lake | place: USA: Sparkling Lake... | reverse complement strand
CGCGTCGCTCAGTTGATCGATCCCGGCGCGCACCAGCGCCTCGCCCACGCCCTGCCGCCGATAGCCGCTCTCCACCGCGAGCGGCGCCAGCGCGACAGCGGCAATCGCCTTCCCCGCGATATCCACCGCCATCCGGCTGAACACGACGACGCCGGCAAGCCCGCCCGTCTCCTCGTCATCGGCAACGAGCGTCAGCACCATGTCGCCATCGATGCACAACCGCTGCACCAGCATCGCCTCGTCGGGCGCCGCAAAAGCACGCCGCAGCAAGGCGTCGATCGCCGCGACATCCCCGCCGGTCGCGGGGCGGATGGCGATGCTCATTTCAGGCGAGCGCGATGTCCGGGGCGTCCTCGGCCTTCATGCCGATCACATTGTAGCCGGCGTCGACATGGTGGATCTCGCCCGTCACGCCGCTCGCCAAATCGGAGAGCAGGTAGAGGCCCGCGCCGCCGACGTCCTGGATCGTCACGTTGCGCTTCATCGGCGAGTTCAGCTGGTTCCACTTCATGATGTAGTTGAAGTCGCCGATCCCGCGCGCCGCCAGCGTCTGGATCGGGCCGGCGGAGATGGCGTTCACCCGGATATTCTCCGGCCCCATGTCCACCGCCAGATATTTGACGCTGGTCTCGAGAGCCGCCTTGGCGACGCCCATCACGTTGTAGTGCGGGATCACCTTCTCGGCACCGTAATAGCTGAGCGTCAGCAGCGATCCGCCGTTCGGCATCATCGCCCGCGCATGGCGCGCCACCGCGACGAAGCTGTACGCCGAGATGTTCATCGTCATCAGGAAATTGTCGAGCGTGGTGTCGTAGAACTTCCCGCGCAGCTGGCTCTTGTCCGAAAAGCCAATCGCGTGGACGAGGAAATCGATCGTCGGCCATTCCTTCGCCAGTTCGGCAAAGGCGCGCTCCATGTCCGCCTCTTCCGAAACGTCGCAGCTCACCAGCAGCGGCACGCCGAGTTCCTGCGCCAGCGGACGCACGCGCTTCTCCATCGCCTCGCCCTGATAGCTGAAGGCGAGTTCGGCACCCTGGGCGGCCAGCGCCTTGGCGATGCCCCAGGCGAGGCTCTTGTCGTTGGCAAGGCCCATGATCAGCCCGCGCTTGCCCTGCATCAGACCCGGCATCATTCCTCCACGGTGGCGTTCGTTTCGCCCTTTAGACGCTCGGCCGGGGTTTCCGCCAGTGCCGCGTTGAGCTGCGCGCCGATCACCAGCCCGAAGCCGACCAGCCAGAAGAAGATCAGCGCCACCATCACCCCTGCGAGGCTCCCATAAGTGCGGTCGTAACCGCCGAGCAGCGCCAGCACGCGGGGAAGGGCGGCGGTCGTCGTTCCCCACCAGGCGGCGGTGAAGAGGGCGCCCGGCCATTTGGGGCATTTGGTGGTGCGGTATTTGCTCGGCGTCAGCGTGTAGAATACGAGGTAGAGCGCGCCGAACAGCATCAGCAGCGGCGCGAGCTTGCTCCAGCCGATCCACCGCACCACCCCGTCCGCAAACGGCAGGACATGCAGCGCGAACTGCTCGACCCCGGTCATCGCGAGCTGCAGGCTGAAGGCGGTGAACATCAGCATCACCGCCCCCACCGTCATCGCGACGGCGCCGAGCCGATAGCGCCAGAAGGGCTGGCTCGCGGTGACGCCGTAGGCCCGGCGCAGGATCTCGCGGATCGTCTCGATGAAGCTCCCCGTCGTCCACAGCCCGACGATCCCGCCGAGCCACAGCAGTGAGCCCGTGCGCTGGGCGAGCACGTCGACGATCGTCGGGCGCAGGAAGACGCGCACCGCTTTCGGCAGGCTGTGGATGAAGCCGTCGATCGCGATCATCGTATCGGGTCCGCGATCGAGCAGGTGCGCGAGCGCGGCGGTGACGATGAAGAAAGGGAAGAGCGTCAGCAGCGCGAGATAGGCGAGGTTGCCCGCGTGGATGAAGCCGTCGGCATAGACGCCGAGGATGATCCTTTTGCCCACCTCATGGATGCGCGCGCCCGGCCGGAGTGCCGCGAGCGAGCGGTCCCAGCGGCTGCTCTTTCCCCGTTCCTCGGGGCTTGCGGGGGAAATCGCCTGCATCGAAGCGTTCAGTACGCGGTCGCAGGGAATGTTCCCACGGCAAAACCAATCCTCCCCCGCCAGGGGGAGGTGGCAGCGTAGCTGACGGAGGGGGCGGGCATCGAAGCATTCGAGGGGCCTTGCTTACCTCCCCCTTCGACGCCTTCGGCGCCACCTCCCCCTTGCGGGGGAGGATTAGTGCAAAGTACCTCGCGCCTGCTCATAGGCATAGCCGAGCGCGAGCAGGCGGGCTTCGTCCCATGCCGTGCCGATGAAACTGATCCCCACCGGCATGCCCTGCACCTTGCCCATCGGCACGGTGAGGTGCGGATAGCCGGCGACCGCCGCGACGCTGCCCATCATTCCCGGGCCGGGCGCGCCATGATCGCCGTTGATGATGTCGATCGGCGCGGCGGGATTGCGGCTCGCGCCGATCAGCGCGACGATCCTGTTGTCGCGGAGCAGGCGATCGATGCCCTCCGGCCCCGCACGCCGCTTCGCCCGATCGCGCGCGGCGAGGTAATCGGGATCGTCGAGGCCCTTCGACTTTTCCGCGCGCAGGAAGCTCTCCTGCCCGAACAAAGGCATCTCCTGCGCGGCATGCGCGTCGTTGAAGGCGATCAGATCGGCGAGCGTTCGCGCCTTCACCGCGGGCGGCGTGGTGGCGAGATAGGCGGCCATGTCGGCCTTGAGTTCGGTATCGAGAATGACGCGCTCGTCATTGCCGAGGTCGATGTCCGCCTTAGCGATATCGACCAGTTCGGCGCCGGCCTTGCGCAGCACGTCGAGCGCGGCCTCGAACACCGCGTCGGTCTTGGGCGACTTGCCCATGTCGAAGCGCATCACGCCGAGCCGCACGCCCTTCAGCGCATCGGGCCGCAGCGCAGCGGCATAGTCGGCGTGGTGACGGTCGGCATAGACCGTCCCCGGATCGCCGGGATCGCTTCCCGCGATCGCGCCCAGCACCAGCGCCGCATCGCGCACCGTGCGCGTCATCGGGCCGGGCGTGTCCTGGCTATGGCTGATCGGCACGACATGGGCACGGCTGACGAGGCCCACCGTAGGCTTCAGCCCGACGATGCCGTTGATCGCCGCCGGGCAGGTCACCGATCCGTCGGTCTCCGTGCCGATGGCGAGGTCGACCATCCCCGATGCCACCGCCGCGCCGCTGCCCGACGAGGAGCCGCAGGCCGTGCGCGACGGATCATGCGGGTTGCGCGTCAGCCCGCCGACCGCGCTCCAGCCCGAGACAGACCGCGTCGACCGGATGTTCGCCCATTCGGAAAGGTTCGTCTTGCCGAGGATCACCGCGCCCGCCGCACGCAGGCCCGCCACCAGCGGCGCATCGCGCTTCGTATCGTTGGCAGTGAGCGCGAGGCTGCCTGCCGTCGTCGGCTGGTCGCGCGTCTCGATATTGTCCTTGATCAGGATCGGCCGGCCGAACAGCGGCCCGCGCGCCATCCGCTGCCGATCGAGCGCGCGTGCCTCGGCAACGGCATTCGGATTGAGCGCGATGACGGCGTGGAGCGCGGCGTTCTTCGCCTTCACCCGCGCGATGGCCGCGAGAGTCGCCTTCTCGGCGGGGCCCGGAGGCGGCGCGGCCGCAAGCGCCGGGAAAATGAGGAGCGCCGACAGGAGCGCCCCCCGGACCCTCAAAGCTGCTTCACACCCGCATCGCTGCCGGTCTCGGCCTTCTTCTGCTTGGCCGCCTCGATCGCCTCGAGGATGATGCGATGCGCCTCGGCGGTGTCGCCCCACTGGCCGATCCGCACCCACTTGGCCTTCTCAAGGTCCTTATAGTGGGTGAAGAAATGCTCGATCTGCTCCATCACGATCTCGGGCAGATCGCCCTTCTCGAGCACGTCGTTGTAATAAGGGAAGGTCGATTTCGAGGGCACGCAGACGAGCTTCTCGTCGCCGCCGGCCTCGTCTTCCAGCTTCAGCACCGCGATCGGGCGGGCGCTGACCACGCAGCCCGGGATGAAGGGCGAGCGCGAGATCACAAGCGCGTCGAGCGGATCGCCGTCCGGCGACAGCGTGTGCGGCACGAAGCCGTAGTTGGCGGGGTAACGCATCGGCGTGTGCAGGATGCGATCGACGAACAGCGCGCCGGATTTCTTGTCGAACTCATATTTCACCGGTTCGCCGCCGGTGGGCACCTCGATGATGACGTTGATCTCTTCGGGCGGGCTTTTCCCAATCGGGATGAGTTCGATGTTCATGAGTGGAGGCCCTAATGTTGCGCCGCAACAGAGGCAATGGGCTTTTGGTACCGATTTATAGACTGTCGTGCTCCGGCGAAGGCCGGAGCGTTGAATAGCGAAGTGAGGCGCCGGCCCCGCAACGCTCCGGCCTTCGCCGGAGCACGACAGGAATCGGGAGAAGGGTGACGGTCGGTTTTCAATCCACTAGGGGCAGCCGATGGCGAAGATCGAAACCCCGCGCCCGGTGCGCGGCACGCAGGACATGTTGGGCGAGCAGGCGGCCCGCTTCTCTCACGTGGTCGAGACGTTCGAGCGCGTGCGCAAGCTCTACGGCTTCGGGCGTGTCGAGGTGCCGGTGTTCGAATCGACCGCCGTCTTCTCGCGCTCGCTGGGCGAGACCACCGATGTCGTTTCCAAGGAGATGTACACGTTCGAGGATCGCGGCGGTGACAGCCTGACGCTCCGCCCCGAATTCACCGCCGGCATCGCCCGCGCCTACCTGACCGAAGGCTGGCAGCAATATGCGCCGCTGAAGGTTGCTACCCACGGGCCGTTGTTCCGCTACGAGCGCCCCCAGAAAGGCCGCTTCCGCCAGTTTCACCAGCTCGATGCCGAGGTGATCGGCGCGGCCGAACCGGCGGCGGACGTCGAGATTCTCTCCTTCGCCGATCAGCTGCTGAAGGAGCTGAAGATCGACGACGGCGTCACCCTGCAGCTCAACACTCTGGGCGATAGTGAAACCCGCGACGCGTGGCGTCAGGCGCTGATCGCCCATTTCGAGGGGAATCGCGGCGATCTCTCCGAAGACAGCCAGGAACGCCTGCTCAAGAACCCCTTGCGCATCCTCGATTCGAAGGACCCGCGCGACCGCCCCATCGCCGACGCCGCGCCCGAGATCGACGCGCATATGTCGAGCGATGCGGGCACCTTCTTCGAAGCGGTGACCAAGGGCCTCGATGCGGCGGGCGTCGCCTGGACGCGCAATGCGCGGCTGGTGCGCGGCCTCGATTATTATCGCCACACTGCGTTCGAATTCGTGACCGACCGGCTCGGCGCGCAGGGCACCGTGCTGGGCGGTGGTCGCTACGATGGCCTGATCGAGACGCTCGGCGGCCAGCACACGCCCGCAGTCGGCTGGGCGGCGGGAATCGAGCGGCTGGGCATGCTGATCGACGAACCCAAACGCGACCGGCCGCTGTTCACGGTGATCGCGGACGGCGCCGAGCCCGAGGCTGCGGCGGCCGTCACGCGCAAGCTGCGTCTGGCGGGTCTCGACGTGAGCAATGCGTTCGGCGGCAAGGCCAAGCGCCAGGCCGAGATCGCGCGCAAGGCGAACGTCGATGCGCTGGTCTATGTGCGCGGCGACGGGACGACCAACGTGAGCGTCGCGGGTTCGACGGTGTTCGATGCGGACGCGCTGCGCGCGATGGTGGTTGCGGCGTGATATCCTCCCACCTTCGTCATCCCGGACCTGTTCCGGGATCCATCTCTCATCCCACCCGAAGCCTTCGGTGCTTGCCGCACGATGGACCCCGGAACAGGTCCGGGGTGACGGTTGTCCCTGGGGCGACTGCATGACCACCATCCCGCTCGACCGCATCCGCCAGATCGAAGCCCGCCGCGACGAACTGCAGGCGTCGATGTCGCGCGGCGATCTGCCCGCCGACCAGTTCGTGAAGCTCTCCAAGGATTATGCCGAGCTCGAACCCGTCGCCGAAGCGGCCGGGGAAGTCCGGCGTCTCCGTCAGGAACTCGAGTCGCTCACCTACATGATCGACAATGAGGCCGATCCCGAGCTGAAGACCATGGCCGCCGACGAACTCGGCGAGCTGAAGGACAAGCTCGACAAGGCCGAGCGCAGCCTCGCCCTCGCCTTGCTCCCCAAGGATGCCGCCGACGCGCGCTCCGCCATTCTCGAAATCCGCGCCGGCACCGGCGGCGACGAGGCCGCGCTGTTCGCGGGCGACCTCTTCCGCATGTATCAGCGCTATGCCGACGACCGCGGCTGGCGGGTCGAGCTGATGTCCGCGTCCGCCGCCGAGATGGGTGGCTACAAGGAAGTCGTCGCCAGCGTGACCGGGCAAGGCGTGTTCGCACGTCTAAAATTCGAAAGCGGCGTCCACCGCGTCCAGCGCGTGCCCGTCACCGAGAGCGGCGGGCGCATCCACACCAGTGCCGCCACCGTCGCCGTGCTGCCCGAGGCCGAGGAGGTCGACGTCCAGATCGCCGACAAGGACCTCAGGATCGACGTCTATCGCTCGTCCGGGCCCGGCGGCCAGTCGGTCAACACCACCGATTCGGCGGTGCGCATCACGCACATCCCGACCGGCACCGTCGTCATCCAGCAGGACGAGAAATCGCAGCATAAGAACAAGGAAAAGGCGATGAAGGTGCTGCGCGCCCGGCTGTACGAGGCCGAGCGCGAGCGGCTCGCCTCCGAGCGTTCGGGCGCCCGCAAATCCATGGTGGGTTCAGGTGACAGGTCGGAACGTATCCGTACCTATAATTTCCCGCAGGGCCGCGTGACCGATCACCGCATCAACCTGACGCTGCACCGCCTGCCCGAGATCCTCGAAGGCGGCGGGCTCGAAGAACTCGTCGGCGCGCTGATCGCCGAGGACGAGGCCGAGCGGCTGGCCCAGATTGCGGAATGACGGCAGGCTCCCTACATCTTCCTTCCGAAGCCTGATGACATGATGGTGCTCGCTCCCCTCTCGCGCAAGATTATGACACGGGAGCTGCTGCGGACGATTCCTCCGTCCCCTGATGGATCGGTGCTTTCGTCACCTTTCGCGATGCAGGCCGGCGCGTGATCGCGATGCTGCTCCTCGCCGAAGCGACCCTGTCCAAAGCCCCCTTGCGCGATCCCGTCGCCGAGGTCGTGCATTGCCCGAAGCCCAGGCCCGGCGAGATCAGCATCTGCGGCAAGCGCGAGGCCGATCCGCCCTATCGCCTGCCCCAGCAGTTCCGCGACGAAGGGTTCCGGATCGACGGCCCGGTCGACAGCGTCTCGCGCGAGCGCCATCTGATCATGGACGTCGGCGGTGCGGGTGCGCAGCAGAATGCCTGCAGCGCCGTCGGCATGGCGGGCTGGACGGGCTGCGAGGTCAAGGGCTGGAAGGAGGCCGATCAGCAACGCGGCTACCGCCGGCCGGTCGGCGTGCGGATCGGCAAATGATTTCGCTCCTCCTCCTGATCGCGCTGCAGGATGCCGTGACCCCGGCGCCGACCAAGGCGCTCCACGATGTCGTCGTCGATGCGATCCGCAACTGCCCTCACGCCAAGGGCGACGAGATCGCGGTCTGCGCGCGCGACCGCGGCTTTGCCGAAAAATACCGCATCGAGAAGCTGAACAAGCCGCAGGCCGCGCTCGAGGAGCCCAAGATCAAGCTCTCCGGCGTCGGCAGCGCGGTCCCCGGCGGCTGCACGAGCGCGAGCGCGGTCGGCACGATCGGCTGCAGCAAGCGCGATTATGACGATTGGGCCGCCTGGAAGCGCAAGCAGGAGGCGGAGGGGCGCACCTTCCCGTGGTGACGGTCGGCGAGGCGATCGGGCAGGCGACGGCACGGCTGGCGACGACGAGCGACACGCCCCGGCTCGATGCCGAACTGCTGATGGCGCACGCGCTGGGCAAGACGCGCGAGGCGGTGCTGCTCGGGCGGCCGGACGATCCTGCGGCGCCGACGTTCGAAGCGCTGGTGCGGCGGCGGCTCGATCGGGAGCCGATCGCCTACATCGTCGGCCACAAGGGCTTCTGGACGATCGACCTGGCGGTCTCGCCCGCGGTGCTGATTCCCCGGCCCGACAGCGAGACGCTGATCGAGGCGGCGATCGCGCATTTCGGAAGCCGCGCGCCGGCCCGCATCCTCGATCTCGGCACCGGATCGGGCGCGCTGCTGCTCGCGGCGCTCTCGCACTGGCCCGAGGCGCAAGGCGTGGGAATCGACGCTTCGCCCGAGGCGCTGGCGGTCGCCACCGCCAATGCCGCGCGGCTTGGCCTGTCCGATCGGGCGGACTTCCGGCTGGGCGACTGGCAGGGCGATCCTGCCGTCGACCTCATCCTGTGCAACCCGCCCTATATCGCGACCGACGAACAGCTCCCCGCCTCCGTCGTCGATCATGAGCCCGCCAGCGCTCTGTTCGCCGGCAAGGACGGCCTCGACGACTACGCCCGCATCGCCGCCGTCCTCGATTTCGCGCCCCAGGGCGTCGCCTGTGTCGAGATCGGGGCGACGCAGGCGCGGTCGGCGGGCGATCTCTTCGCGGACCGCGGCTTCCATGTCTCGGTACGCCCGGACATCGAGGGCAGGGATCGTTGCCTCGTCCTCACGCGTTGAGAGGGTCAGGAAAGCTACGTAGCTGCGACGACCCGTGCCACAATCCACTTGGAATGTCCGGTTCGAGCGACTACATGGGTGTCAGGCAGGGGGAAGATGGCGCGTTAAGGCGCCGCTCCCCATCCCGAAACCCCAGGCTCGCATCGTCGGTTAGCGACGTTTCGACAGTCCGGACGCCAGCGGGAGCGCGATGCGCTCGATCGCGGGCAGGGCGGTGTGGGTTTTGGGAAAATCTGGGGCAGCCCGGGCGATGATCGCCCGGAGCTCGAGAATTTGGCGGGCGCGTGGAGCCCGACAAACACTTCCGGGATGGTCCCGGGAAGGAATGGTGACGCTTACCACCAGTGAATAAGGATTAGGCCAAGTTGATAAACAACCGGCAGAACGGTCGCCGTCGCGGCCGTGGCGGGCAGCAGCCGCGTAACGGGCAGCCCGGCAACAATGATCGTGGCAACCGCATCGACAATCGCGCGCGGGGCAATGCCGCGCAGCTTCTTGAGAAATACAAGAATCTGGCGCGCGACGCGCAGATGCAGGGCGACCGCGTCAACACCGAATATTATCTCCAGTTCGCCGACCATTATTTCCGCGTGCTGAGCGAGAGCCGCGCGCGCTTCGAGGAGCAGCGCCCCCAGAACGACCAGCAGCGCGGCCGCCGCGACGAAGGTGACGATTACGGCCAGGACGGCGATTTCGAGACCGCCGATCCGCGCTTCAGCCAGGGCGATCAGTGGAACAACGAGGGCGAGGACGAGCAGCCGCGGCACCAGCAGCAGCAGCCCGACCGTTCTGATCGTCCCGATCGTCGCCCGCGCTACGAAGCCAGCAACGAGAGCGAAGGCGAGGCCGCTCCCCAGCAGCAGGCCTATGAGGGCGAACGCCGCCCCCGTCGCGAGCGTGCTCCGCGCACCAACGGCTACAACGCCAATGGCAACGGTAACGGTCATGCCGTCCGCGCCGAGGCCGAAGAGCCGGTGTCCGAGCGGATCGAGATCGATCGCCTGCCGCAGTCGCTGAGCGTCGCGCCGAGCAACGATGTCGACGAGGCCCCGGCCGCCGAGGAAGCACCCCGCCGTCGCCGCGCACCGCGTCGCCCGCGCGCCGAGAGTGCCGAAGCGTAAGGTTCGGGTAGGGCTTTTCGGTTAAGCACGCTCCATGAGCCATGGAGTGGACAACAGGCAGGGCGAGCAGCGATGGCTGCTCGCCCTTGCTTTGTCTGCGGCGATCGCGGGCTGCGTGCTGCGCGCGCTCCACCTGTTCACCGAGCCTCTGTGGCTCGACGAGGCCTACAGCGCCTATGCCGCGGGCAAGGACCTGCACTTCCTCTGGCATGTGGTGCCGTCCTACGAGACCCACCCGCCTTTCTATTACACCCTGCTCCATTTCTGGGAGGCGCCGTTCGGCGACAGCCTGCCGGCGCTGCGAGCGCTGGGCCTTGTCGCCGGGCTCGCCACGCCGCCGGCACTGGCCTGGTCGGCGAGCCGGATCGGACGATTGCTGGGCGTCTCCGCAGCGCAGCGCCTGCCGCTGATCGCCACCGCCTTCATCCTTGCCTGCGTCTCGATCCCGATGGTCGAGATGAGTCGCGAAGTGCGGCCCTATCCGCTGATGATCCTGCTCTATGCGCTGGCGACCGGCGTGCTGGCGACGATCGCGGGCCAGCGCCGCAATGGCCGGCCGCTCGGGAGCGGCGCGTTCGTCGCCTACCTGTTGATCCTCGTGCTGATGCTGTGGCTCCACAATCTGGGGCCGCTGTGGGCGGTCGCGATGGGGCTTGCGCTGATCGCGGCAATCGTCGGTCACCCGATGCGCGCAGCCGACTGGCTGTGGTTCCTCGGCGGCCACATATTGGTGGCGCTCGTCTATCTGCCGGGCCTGCTGATCCTGCTCGATCAGGCGCCGACCTGGGTCCACTCGACCTGGGTGACGTTCACGCCGGCGAGCCTGTGGGACAGGCTGGCGATGCTCTACGCCGTGCCCGGCTGGCAGAGCCTCGCGGCCGCCGTGCTCGCTTTGCTCGGCATCGCGGGCCTCTGGCGGCGGGGTGGCGACGGGCGGCGCGTACTCGCGATCCTGATCCCGCTCGCGCTGGTGCCGACGTTGCTTTCGATCGGCCTGACGATCGGCATCGCCCCGGTGTTCATCACCCGGACGCTGACGCCCATTGCCGCGCCGACGCTGCTGCTGCTCGCGCTCGGCGCTGTGCTGTGGAGTGGGCGGACCGCCTGGGTCGGGCTTGCCGCCACCGCGATGCTCGCCGCCAACATGATCGCGGTGGACATCCAGGCGCGGTCGAACGGCCCGATGCAGGATTGGTATCCGCCGATCCACTGGCTCGAACAGCGCTTCCGGCCCGGCGACCAGATCCTCGCTTATCCCAACGAAGGCGCGCTGCCGATCGAGCGTGCGATCCGCGACAAAGGCCACGACTGGCCGGTGCGCCCGATCCCCGGCCCGATGCCCGCCAACGATCCCAGCGGCTGGCACCCGACCGGCAGCCGCGGCGTCGTCTCGCTCCCCCAGTGGCGCCTCCACCAGATCGCGAGCGAACCCGCCACGCAAGCGGTGCCCACGATCTGGCTGCTCCGATTGGGCGCCAAGACCTACGATCCCGGCGACGTCTTCCTGCAGGAGCTGTCGCAGGGCCGCCGGGTCGTCGCCCGCTGGCCGGGCGACCCGATCCAGATCGTGGGTTTGCGCAAACGCTGACCGAGGCCGATCCCGGACATTCGATCTGACGGGCTATGGGTCCGCCCAAATGCCCGTCATTCGATTTTCGGCTACCCGAGCCCCGCCGAGGACCGGAATCGCGCTCATCGGGGCTTAAAACTGGTTTTCCAAACCCAACCGCTCCCGCTCATGCTGAGCCTGTCGAAGCATTGTCCTTCTTTCGCCACGCCTCGAAAAGAAAGGGCAACCCTTCGACAAGCTCAGGGCGAGCGGTAGGTAGAAGCTAAACCGCCTTCAGCGCCTGATCGAAGTCGGCGATCAGATCGTCGGCCGCCTCCACCCCGATCGAGATGCGAACGAGATTGTCGGTGATGCCGAGGGCCGCCTTGCGCTCGTCGGGCACCGACAGGTGCGTCATCGCGGCGGGCGCGCTCGCCAGCGTCTCGGTGCCGCCGAGGCTGACCGCGAGCTTGGCGATCTTGAGGTTGTCGAGGAAGGCGAAGGCCTCGCGCTCGCCGCCCTTCAGGTAGAGCGAGAAGGTCGATCCCGCGCCGGTGCAATGGCGGCGGTAGATATCGGCCTGACGACTGCCTTCTTCGAGGAAGCCGAGATAGCCGACCGTCTCGACCTTGGCATGATCGCGGAGGAAGGCGCAGACCTTCACCGCATTCTCGCCCGCCCGGCTCATCCGCAATTCCAGCGTCTCCAGGCTTCGGAGCAGCATCCACGCGGTATTGGGGTCGGTGATCGTGCCGATCGTGTTCCGCATCGCGCGGATCTGGTTGATCACCGGCTTCGTGCCGACCGCGCCGCCCGCTACGAGATCGCTATGCCCGCCCGCATATTTGGTGAGGCTGTAGAGCACGATATCGGCGCCCTGCCGCAACGGCTGCTGCCACAGCGGGCCGAGGAAGGTGTTGTCGATCGCGATCGGCGGCCGATCCTCGTCCGGGAAGAAGGCATCGCGCGAGGCCGTCACCGCCTCGACATCGACGAGCTGGTTGGTCGGGTTGGCCGGGCTTTCGAGATAGACGAGCGACACGCGGCCCTGCGCCTTCGCGCACTCCATCACGGCATCGATCTCGTCGCGCGTGGCCCCTGCCGGGAAATCGATCCAGGTGACCCCGAAGCGGCCGAGGATCTTGCCGATCAGCGTCTCGGTCGCGGCATAGAGCGGCGCCGAATGGACGATGACGTCGCCGGGCTTCACGAAGGCGAGCAGCACGGTCGCGATCGCCGACATGCCGCTGGAGAAGCTCAAGGCATCCTCGGCGCCTTCCCAGATCGCGAGGCGATCTTCGAGGATTTCCTGATTGGGGCCGTTGAAGCGCGAATAGACGAGGCCTTCCGCGCCGCCCGGCCGCTTGCCGGTGACGCCCTCGAAGTGGCGCTTACCCGCCGCCGCATTCTCGAACACGAAAGTCGAGGTCAGGAAGATCGGCGGCTTCAGCGATCCTTCCGAGAGCATGGGATCGAAGCCGTGCCCCATCATCAGGGTCGCGGGGCTCAGTTTATGTCCGCCGAGATCGAGCGGCTGGTGGCGGGGTCGGCGGCGCATCTCGGCGCCGGTCAGTTCGGCTTCGGTGTTGTCCTTGTCAGTCAACTTCTTGCCTCTCTAGATTCCGAGCGAATCCGCGCCCTCGACTATCAACCTTTTATTCGATCAGGCCCTCCGCCCGTTCGATGTAAGGCTGTATCATTTCCGCGATAACTCCGTGCCCAACATAATTGGGATGCTCATTGTCATATGTAGCAAATGCTCGATACGTGGCGGTCTCGAGATCACCGATCCTGTCCGTGACATCTACGAAAAGCACGTTGTGGCTCTCCGCCGAGGCTTTGATCCGCCGATACGCATATTTCCATGTCGAAAGGAAAGCGCCTTGCATGCTTTCGGGGTTCCGCGGGAACGGACTCAAGGTAACGGGAACACCGCCGTAGTCGATAACGCGTTGCGCAGTGGTCGTCATTCGCGCAAAAAATCGGTCCATGCCTATGGCGTCGTGAGCGCCCTCGTTTGCTGTCCAGCCTGGCTGAAAATGGAATTGCGGGCCCACGATGGGGATGAACTGGTTGATGCCGGGCCAATACCAGTTCGTGTTTCTCCCGCCCCAGGCCATATTCCACACGCAATGGGGGATGCCCCATTTTACCATCATGCTGCGCGCGAGCTGAAACGAAAACGCGGACATGCCCTGGACATCGGGTGCCGCCGCAAAGTGACTATCTCCCGTGACGGTCATGTTGATCACCCCGGCATGGGTCAGGAATTGAATCCCTACCAGCGGGTGCTGACCCATGAACCTCGCTTCACTAGGTATGTGGCCACCATTTGTGACAAAATCTCCAACCTGGAGAACACAGCTATAGTCGTAGCCGCGATGCTTATCCGGATCCCCGGTGATGTTCGGCCCTAGGGTATTGATACATCCACCCAAGATACGGTGTTTCATCAAAATCCTGAGATGAAGCCAATGCGGGATCTCGCCCGCAATCGGATCGAGAGAGCTGATATAGTTCCAGTCCCCGGCCACATAATTCGGCACGAACTTTTCGGTACTGAACGGGCTCGGTGAGCTTGGTGGGATCGCGAACGGATATCCCGTTGCCGTTTCCAAGGATGGCGCGCCGTCCCGCGGGCAGTCTACGTCAATGCCTGTGAGATGGCCCGCATTGACCATCGTGTTGAAAATCGGACGCGCACCGCCGAGCGGATTGCGCATGTCATTCTTGCTGATCGAGGGTTGTGCGCTTACGCCGTCGATAGTGGTGGGGTGATCTGAATTATTGGAAAAAATGGGTCGCCATGCATAATATGCACAGGGAATAGGCAGCATATACGCGAACGTAAAAATGCCGCCCGACAAATCCAAAACGCCATTTTCGTAGTGGATGGGTCCGAACGACATCGACCCCCGGTTGGATGGCCGAACCAGCGCTTCGCTCCGGCCTCTATTCAAATTTGGAAGCCTCCGCATCGTCACGATAATAAGGTTCGACCGGGCCGGAGAGCTTCATCGTCATCGCATTGCCATGGCGATCGCGCGACTTGCCCACGGCCATGCGGACCCAGCCTTCGCTCACGCTATATTCTTCGATGTTGGTTTTCTCTGCGCCCTTGAAGCGAATGCCGACGCCGCGCGCGAGCGCATCGGCATCATAATATTCGCTACGGGGATCGGTCGACAGGCGGTCGGGTGGTGTTTCGCTCATGATGGGAGGCTTCTAGCGGGCTAAATCCCGCGCGTCATCCCGGCTCGCTCCGTCATGCCGCACCTAACCGACGAACCGCCACTGCACCGTTTCGCCGGAATGGAAGGGGACGAGTTCGATCCCGCCTTCGGTGATCTTCGCCGGAACGGTGACGGCCTCGCGATTCAGCGTCACCGTGCCCTCGTTCAAGGGCAGGCCGTAGAAATTCGGGCCATGTTCGGACGCGAACCCTTCGAGCCGCTCGAGCGCCCCCTCCTCGTCGAAGACCTGTGCGTAGCTTTCCAAGGCGAACGGCGCGTTGAAGATGCCTGCGCACCCGCAGGCCGTCTCCTTGCGGCCGATGGTGTGCGGCGCGCTGTCGGTGCCGAGGAAGAATTTGGGCGAGCCCGACACGGCCGCCTTGCGCACCGCGAGACGGTGCTGCTCGCGCTTGGCGACGGGCAGGCAATAAGCGTGCGGGCGGATGCCACCGTCGAAGATCGCGTTGCGGTTGATGATGCAGTGCTGCGGCGTGATCGTCGCCGCGATCTGGGCGCCGCTTGCCTCCACGAAATCGACCGCTTCGCTCGTCGTGATATGCTCCAGCACGATCTTCAGCGCCGGATAATTCCGCACCAGCGGCGCGAGGATACGATCGATGAAGACGGCTTCGCGATCGAAGATGTCGACGTGCGCGTCGGTTACCTCGCCGTGGATCAGCAGCGGCATGCCGATCCGCTGCATCGTCTCCAGCACATCGCCCAGCTTGCGGATGTCGGTGACGCCATGTGCGGAGTTGGTGGTGGCGTGGGCGGGGTAGAGCTTGCAGGCCGCGAAGACGCCCTGCTCATAGCCGCGCGCGATTTCGCCCGCATCGGCACCGTCGGTCAGGTAGCAGGTCATCAGCGGCGTGAAATCCGTGCCCGCCGGCAGAGCCTCCACGATCCGCGCGCGATACGCCTCCGCCGCGGCAACGGTGACGACGGGCGGTGTCAGGTTCGGCATCACGATGGCGCGGGCGAACTGGCGCGCGGTGTATCCGGCGACCGCGCGCAGCATCTCGCCATCGCGAAGATGGACATGCCAATCGTCGGGGCGGCGGATCACTATCTGCGATGTCATGCGTCTGTTGCTCGGCACTGAAGGGTGAAAAGTGACGCGAAAGCCCCTACCTTCGCTTCATGCCTGCGACCACCCCTGCAACGACCTTGGCCGACCGCGCCCTCATCCGCCTTTCGGGAGAGGATGTTCGCGGCTTCCTCCAGGGGCTCGTCACCAGCGACGTGAGTGGCGCGCTGCCGGTGTGGGCGGGCCTGCTCACCGCGCAGGGCAAGGCGCTGTTCGATTTCATTGTCTGGGCAGATGGCGACGATCTGTTGATCGATTGCGAGGCCAGCCAAGCCGATGCGCTCGCCCGGCGCCTGACGCTCTATCGCCTGCGCCGCCCCATCACGATCGCGCGCGACGAGAGCCTCGCGGCGCATTGGTCGCCGGGGGGCGAGGAAGGCGTTCCCGACCCGCGCCTTTTCGCGCTCGGTCGCCGCTGGATCGGCGCCGCCGACGCCCCCGCCGAGGGCTGGATCGCCCACCGGCTGTCACAAGGCGTGGCCGAGGGCATTGCGGAGATCGGATCCGACAAGACCTTGTGGCTCGAGGCCAATGCCGCCGAACTCGGCGGCGTCAGCTTCACCAAGGGCTGCTATGTCGGCCAGGAGAATACCGCGCGGATGAACTGGCGGCAGAAGGTCAATCGCCGGCTCGTCGTGGTCCGCACCGACACGGAGCCCGAAGGTGCGCGTGCCTGGTATCCGGAACTGGGGATGGCGGTGGTGCAACGCCGGGTGGAATCGTTGAAGGACGATCCGACTGTAGTGATGCCCGAGTGGCTGGAGACGGCGCTCGGTCAAGAAACGTCCACCCCGGCGTAAGCCGGGGCCCAGGTGAGGCAAGCGCAGCGCCCGCGGCTCCGGGCCCCGGCCTTCACCGGGGTAGAAGGGTAAGTCTCAGGCCGCGAGCTTGCGCAGTACGTAGGGCAGGATGCCGCCGTTGAGGAAATATTCCAGCTCGTTGACCGTATCGATCCGGCAGCGCGCTTCGAAGGCGAATTCCTCGCCGTTCGCGCGGACGACCTTCACCGACACCTGCTGGCGCGGACGCAGCCCTGCGACATTCTCGATCGTCACCAGTTCGGTGCCGTCGAGGCCGAGCGTCTTGCGATCGGTGCCTTCGGGAAATTGCAGCGGCAGCACGCCCATGCCGACGAGGTTCGAACGGTGGATGCGCTCGAAGCTCTCGGCGATCACCGCACGGACGCCGAGCAGGGTGGTGCCCTTCGCCGCCCAGTCGCGCGACGATCCGGTGCCATATTCCTTGCCTGCGAAGATCACGAGCGGGGTTCCGTCCGCCTTATACTTCTGCGCGGCGTCGTAGATCGCGAGCGTTTCGCCGGTCGGCACATATTTGGTCATGCCGCCTTCGACGCCGGGGACCATCTCGTTGCGGATGCGGATGTTGGCGAAGGTGCCGCGCATCATCACTTCGTGGTTGCCGCGGCGGGCGCCGTAGCTGTTGAAGTCGGCCTTCGAGACCTGGTGCTCGTTGAGGTAGCGGCCGGCCGGGCTATCGGCCTTGATCGAGCCCGCCGGGCTGATGTGATCGGTCGTGATCGAATCGCCGAGGATCGCGAGCGGGCGTGCCTCGATGATGTCGCGGACCGGCGCCGGGGTCATCGTCATGCCCTCGAAATAGGGCGGGTTCTGGACGTAGGTGGAGCCCGGGTTCCAGGTGTAAGTATCTGATCCCTCGATGGAAATTCCGCGCCACTTGCGATCGCCCTCGAACACGTGGGCATAGCGGGTGCGGTACATCTCGCTGTCGATCACCGAGGAGATGATGTCCGACACTTCCTTCGTCGTCGGCCAGATGTCCTTGAGGTACACGGCCTTGCCCTCTTCGGTGGTGCCGATGGGCTGGGTGGTGATGTCCTCGCGCACGGTGCCCTTGATCGCATAGGCGACGACGAGCGGCGGCGAGGCGAGGAAGTTGGCGCGCACATCGGGGGACACGCGGCCTTCGAAATTGCGGTTGCCCGAGATGACCGAGGCGGCGACCAGATCGCTCTCGTTGATCGCCTTGCTGATCGCCGGCGCCAGCGGGCCCGAATTGCCGATGCAGGTGGTACAGCCATAGCCGACGAGGTTGAAACCGAGATCGTCGAGATCCGCGGAAAGCTTCGCCTTGTCGAGATAATCGGTCACGACCTGGCTTCCGGGCGCGAGGCTGGTCTTGACCCAGGGCTTCGACTTCAGCCCGAACGCGCGGGCCTTGCGCGCCACCAGGCCCGCGGCGACGAGCACCGAGGGGTTCGACGTGTTGGTGCAGCTGGTGATCGCCGCGATCACGACATCGCCGTGGCCGACATCGAAGCTCTCGCCCTCGACGGCGACACGCGCGTCGTTCGCGCCGGTCTTCTTGTAGCCGGTCGCCAGTTCGGCATTGAAATTGTCGTCGACGTGATCGAGCAGCACGCGGTCCTGCGGGCGCTTCGGCCCGGCCAGGCTCGGCGCCACCGTCGACATGTCGAGGCTGAGCGTATCGGTGAAGACCGGATCGGGCGCGGTCGCATCGCGCCAGAAGCCCTGCGCCTTGGCGTAGGCCTCGACCAGATCGATCTGCCAATCCTCACGGCCGGTCAGGCGCAGATAGTTGATCGTCGCGGTATCGACGGGGAAGAAGCCGCAGGTCGCGCCATATTCGGGCGCCATGTTGGCGATGGTCGCACGATCGGCGAGGCTCAGCGCATCGAGGCCCGCGCCGTAGAATTCCACGAACCGCCCGACCACGCCCTTCTGGCGCAGCATCTGCGTGACGGTCAGCACCAGATCGGTGGCGGTGATGCCTTCCGAGAGCGTGCCAGTGAGCTTGAAGCCGACGACTTCGGGGATGAGCATCGACACCGGCTGGCCGAGCATCGCCGCTTCCGCCTCGATCCCGCCGACGCCCCAGCCGAGCACGCCGAGGCCGTTGACCATCGTGGTGTGGCTATCGGTGCCGACGCAAGTGTCGGGGTAAGCGACCAGTTCGCCATCGACGCCCTTCGAGACCCACACGGTCTGCGCGATATGCTCCAGATTGACCTGGTGGCAGATGCCCGTGCCCGGCGGCACGACCTTGAAATTGTCGAGCGCCTTCGATCCCCAGCGCAGGAATTCATAGCGCTCCATGTTGCGCTGATATTCGATCTCGACATTCTCCTCGGCGGCCTGCGGCGTGCCGAAGGCATCGACCATCACCGAGTGATCGATGACGAGGTGGACGGGCACGAGCGGATTGATCTTCTGCGCATCGCCACCGAGCTTGCCCATCGCGTCGCGCATCGCGGCGAGATCGACCACGCAGGGAACGCCGGTGAAATCCTGCATCAGCACGCGCGCCGGGCGATACTGAATCTCGCGCTCGCTGCTGCGATCGGTGAGCCAGGTGACCATCGCCTTCAGATCATCGACGGTGACCGTCACGCCGTCTTCGAAACGCAGGAGATTCTCCAGCAGCACCTTCATCGAGAAGGGCAGGCGGGAAATGTCCCCCAGCGTCTCCGCCGCCTTCGCCAGCGAATAATAAGACACGGACTTGCCCGCGACATCGAGGGTGGTGCGGGTGGCGAGCGTATCCTGGCCGACGGCGGTCATGGGGCGGGGGCTCCTTGCTTTGCGGACGCGAGTCCGGTGGGTCGTGCCGCCCCTTAGCAAGGGGGGCATAAACCTGAAAGCGCGAGGCTGCCCGTTTGGGTCCGTGGAGGGAGCGGATTGAAGGCTGAGGCCGTGATTTGGGTATTGCCCACATGGAGCGACAATGTTCTATTCGATACGTGATACCACGCCCGCGACCATCGTTTTTAGACGGCTGCGTCTATTTTGGGGTTAGAGGTGACCACCAAGTTTGGAGAAGCGAAGATGGAACGCGACTTTTCACTTGGGACTCTCTACATGGCGAGATCGAAGTTTTTAATGGTAGAGGCCGGCATTTAGGGGCTGCAGACAGCATTACCGGCATACTATTTAAGCCCGCAGTAAGGGGACGGAGGATCGATGTCTGACCCGTCGTTTATCCAGCTAGCAATGGGCGGATACGTCCTGTCCGATGAGATCGATGATTTTATCGACCGCTGGCATCAAGAAACCTCCCCATCTGAGCTTCACGAATTTCTCGGCATGACATGGGAAGAGTATTCGCTTTGGGTAGCGCATCCTGACAATATCAACATCATCATAGCAGCGCGTCGTGAACACAAATCAGTGCTGGAAGCGGTGAATGACAATATCCAACATGCGCAGCGCCTTGCGGCACGCACTGACGACGTTGGAAAGCTCGCTTCGCTCGAACGGTGGATTGCCGCCCAACCTGACCGATGATTCTCTTAAACCAGAAGAAAGGCTAGCGGCGCGCTTAGTGCGTCGGCTTCGGCTGAAGCCTCGTATTGATGTTGAAAAGATTGCAGCCAGCCTAGGAGAGCTATCCGAGAAGCGGTTTCCCATCGAAATTGATGGACTGTGCCTTGACCTGAAAGTTCCGGGCAAACGGCCGAAAATATGGATTTCAAAATCTATATCCGACGTTCGGCGGCGATTTACTTTAGCTCACGAAATTGGCCATATTATTATACCATGGCATATTGGCTCTATTGTTGACAACATCGATGTACCTGTCCGAATAAAAGGTCAGTACCAATTTATGGAGGCGGAGGCTAATCGATTTGCGGCCGAACTTCTTATGCCAAGCGAATGGGTTCGTAGTGTATCAGAGCGTAGCGAGCATATCACTGGCCTGCTGACCACCCTCCAGCGCGTTGGCGACGTCTCATTCAAAGCCGCTTTGTATCGCACCTTACAATACGGGCAACCGGGATACATCGCTGCCAAAGTTATCGACGGCGTCATCATTCAAACCCGGAAAACCAGAGGCACAATGTCTTATGCGCCAGGTAACGGAGAGATTTTGGATTCGGTCGAAATGCCTACTGCGGAAGATCCCGTTACGACTTCTCATCGAGAGGTAGATTACGTCTGGTGGAAGGTAGATAACCGCATACAACCAAATACTCGACCTGGTTCAACTTGGAGGGATATACTGACGGAGATTCTTCAATCCGTTTATCATGCCGATCGGCAAAGAATTTTGACTAAGGTAAACGCTATCGTTGGCAACGCAATCGGAAGGCTACCGCATGGTTCCAGCGTGGCCGATCTTTACAGCCGCGCGGTGGCGGTAACTTCGAACAGGAACGATGTTGACGGATCGGTGATGCACGTCCTGCGACACCCCTTATTTAACGAATATTTGCTGGCAAGGTGTTTTGAGAGGTCTGAACTCGTACCTTGAGCAAGTAGCAGCTCGTCCACGCGGCGCGGGTCGAGCGATTATTCCACTGATCGCGCGCCACCGTGTTCGCCACGATAAGCGGACGGGGCAGCGGCAGCGGGGGTTTGTCGAGGCGCTGAAGACGGCGGGCAATGTCCGCGATGCGTGTCGGGCTGTCGGGCTTTCCAACACGTCGGCCTAGCTGCTTCGGGGCAGGAAGCTGCCGTTCGCTCAGATTTCGATCGCAGCGCAACAATGTCCACGTCGGACGCGAGCGGTTTTCGCGGCGAGCGTCTCAATTGCCGTCGGCGTCGACCACGAACACCACCGGCTTGCCGCGCGACATCGGCTCCCAACCGGCCGACAGGGCGGAGCGCACGCAGCGCGTGATCGTGGCGTCATCGAGTTGAAGACGGCCGCGCGGCAACCCCTTCAGCAGCCGCTTGGATGGCGGAAATTCCACCAGGGCTTCGCGCCTCGCATCCTGCTGGAGAAGGGAAATCGTCATCCCCTTCCAGCCTTCGTCATCCGAAAGATGCGGTTCGCTATGAAGGCGCCAATCATAGGATACGCCATCGACATCTACGGTGCCGGAATTGCCTCGGGAGTTCGACATCCCATCGGCAATAGCATGCCGACGTGGCGAAGCACGGGCTTGGGTAGAGGGCCATCTGGCGGGATTGCGGTTCATCGCCGCACCTGCTTTCAGCTTTCGCCCAATGAATTATCGCCACTCCTTCCATGCCGGCAACAGCGCCGATGTCGTGAAGCATAGCCTCCTGATCGCCCTCGTTCGCGCCCTGCAGCTCAAACCGGGCGCGCTGACCCTGATCGACACCCATAGCGGTTGCGGGCTCTACGACCTTGGCGGCGAGGAGGCGGGGCGCACCGGCGAGGCCGCGCAGGGCGTGGTGCGGGCCCTTGCCGACCCGAACCCCTTGCTGAACGACTATCGCGCGGCCGTGCAGGCGGTGAATGTCGGGGCCGAGCCGCACCTCTACCCCGGCTCCCCGCGCATTCTGGCGCAGTTGCTGCGCCCGCAGGACGCCCTGATCCTCAATGAAAAGCATCCCGAGGACGCCCGTGCCCTGCGCGGCGCGATGCGCGGCACGCCCGCCGCCGTACATGAGCGCGACGCCTATGAGCTCTGGCTGGCGATGATCCCGACCCGCACCGGGCGCGGCGTGGTGCTGGTCGATCCGCCGTACGAGCAGACAGACGAACGCGCGCGTATCGCAGCCACCCTCGCCGCTGCCCACCGCAAATGGGCGCATGGCGTGACAATGATCTGGTATCCGCTGAAGGACCGCGACGCGCATTGGCGGTGGAAGGGGCAACTGCGCAGGCTCGGCATCCCCAAATTCATGAGCGTGGAGCATTGGCTGTATGACGACGTTCAGCCCGGTCTCTACAACGGCGCGGGCCTTTTCATCGTCAACCCGCCCTACGCCTTCACGCAGGCGCTACCGCCGCTGTTGGAAGCGCTCCGCGTCGCGCTGGCACCGGAAGGGCACAGGGGCGAGATCGCCGCCGATTGGTTGGGCGATTGATGAGGCTGCGGCCTCCGTTCGATTGAAGAGCCCACTGATCGCGCGCCAACTTGATCGATTAAATTCACTTTCCTACACTACATGTTCCGTATAATTGGGCGCCCTTCTTGGAACAGGAGGGGATTATGGGCATGTCTGAAACTGCGCGCCACCGCGTCCGCCACGATGGGTGGACGGGGGAGCGGCAACAGGGGTTCGTCGCGGCGCTGAAGACGGCGGGCAATGTCCGCGATGCGTGCCGGGCTGTCGGGCTTTCCAACACATCGGCCTATCGGCTGCGGCGGCGGGACCGGCAGTTCGCGCGCGAGTGGGATGCGGCGCTGGCGCAATCGGCGACGGCGCTGGAGGCGGTGGCCTATGCGCGTGCGGTCGAGGGGGTGGAGGAGCCGGTCTTCCATGGCGGGCAGCAGATCGGCACGAAGCGCAAGCGATCGGACGCGCTGCTCCGCCTGCTGCTGCAGGGCGCCAGTCCGGAGAAATATGGGCGGGCGGGCAAGCAGCCCTCGGTGCAGCTGCGCGAGGAATTCGACGCGCGGATCGAGGAGATCGAGCAGGCCGCTTACAAACGCGCCTGGACCGCCTTCGAGGCCGAATATCGCTACGAATATGAGGTGTACTGGATGCGGCGCGTCGTGCTGCGCCTGTTGACGCAGGCGCATGAGCGGATGTGCGGCAATCCCTTCTGTCGCGAATGCCACCCCGAGCGCCATCCCAAGGACAGTGAGGATTGGGAGTGGTTCACCGACCCCGGCGAGGATCATGATCCGATCGATCCGGAGACATTCTGGATCAAGGCCTGCCGCGCCGAAGTCGAATGGGAGCGGCGCAAGGCCCATGCCGAAGGGACGCGCCGCCCCGCCGAACCCAGGCCGTCCTATGAGCTGACCTGTCGTGCGCCCGCACGATCGCTGGTCACCTGGCCGAAACCGGAGTGGACACGCGAGAGCGTCGCGAAGGACCATGAGGCGATGCGGCGCGGCGAACCGAAGAACCGCTGGCAGCGGCCCGGCTGGATCGACCCGCGCAAGGAGGGCGCGAAAAGGCGGAAGGCGGCGAGGCGGTGAGGGGGGTATCCGATCCTCCCCCGCCAGGGGGAGGGGGACCACCGAAGGTGGTGGAGGGGGAGGGCAGCGATGCCTCTCGAATGCACAGGCTTCCGCCCCCTCCGTCCGCTACGCGGCCACCTCCCCCTTGCGGGGGAGGATAAGAGGGCTCCTCAGGCCGCCTTGGGCGGCGCGAACTTCGTCAGTTCGATGCCGGCGACGGCGCTGCGATATTCCTCCGCGCTGGGCGTGCGGCCGAGGATCGTCGAGAGGACCACGACCGGGGTGGAGGCCAGCAGGGATTCGCCCTTCTTTTCGGCCGTGTCTTCCACGACGCGGCCCTGGAACAGGCGGGTGGAGGTGGCGAGGACGGTATCGCCCTTGGACGCCTTCTCCTGATTGCCCATGCACAGGTTGCAGCCGGGACGCTCCAGATAGAGGATATTCTCATATTCGGTGCGGGTGACGGTCTTCGGCTTCTCGTCGTCGAACTCGAAGCCCGAATATTTCTGCAGGATCTCCCAATCGCCCTCGGCCTTGAGCTCGTCGACGATATTGTAGGTCGGAGGCGCCACGACGAGCGGCGCCTTGAACTCGACCTTGCCGTAGGTCTCCTCGATGTTCTTCAGCATCTGCGCGAGGATCTTCATGTCGCCCTTGTGGACCATGCACGATCCGATGAAGCCCAGATCGACCTTCTTGGTGCCGCCGTAATAGGACACCGGGCGGATCGTATCGTGCGTGTAGCGCTTGGAGACATCGGCATTGTTGACGTCGGGGTCGGCGATCATCGGCTCGTCGATCAGGTCGAGGTCGACGACGATCTCGGCGAAATATTTGGCGTCCGCATCGGGCGTGAGCGCGGGCTTATCGCCCAGACGGATCTCGGCGATGCGGGTATCGGCCTTGGCGATCAGGCCCGCCAGCGTGCCGGCGGCATTGTCCATGCCCTTGTCGATCATGATCTGGATGCGCGCCTTGGCGATCTCCAGCGAGCCGATCAGCGTCTCGTCGTCGGAAATGCAGATCGAGGCTTTGGCCTTCATCTCGGCCGTCCAGTCGGTGAAGGTAAAGGCCTGGTCGGCCAGCAGCGTCCCGATGTGGACCTCGATGATGCGGCCCTGGAAGACGTTTTCGCCGCCGCATTGCTGGAGCATCTGCGCCTGCGTCGCGTGGACCACGTCGCGGAAGTCCATGTAGGGCTGCATCGAGCCCTTGAACGTGACCTTCACCGACTGCGGAATCGGCATGGTCGCTTCGCCGGTGGCCAGCGCCAGCGCGACGGTGCCCGAGCCCGCACCGAACGCCACGCCCTTGGACATGCGGGTGTGGCTGTCGCCGCCGATGATGATCGCCCAATCGTCGACCGTCAGGTCGTTGAGGACCTTGTGGATGACGTCGGTCATCGCATGATAGACGCCGTTCGGATCGCGAGCGGTGATCAGGCCGAAACTGTTCATGAAGGCCATGAGCTTCGGGATGTTGGCCTGCGCCTTCTTGTCCCACACCGACGCGGTGTGGCAGCCCGACTGGTAGGCTCCGTCGACGAGCGGCGAGATGACGGTGGCCGCCATCGCTTCCAATTCCTGCGCCGTCATCAGCCCGGTCGTGTCCTGCGAGCCGACGATGTTGACCTTCACGCGCACGTCCGATCCGGCGTGCAGCATCTTGCCGGGCGTCACGCCGACGGCGTTGCGGTTGAAGATCTTCTCGACCGCGGTGAGGCCCTGGCCCTCGACCGTGATCTCCTTGTTCGGCGCGAAGACCGGGGTCGGCTCGATGCCGAGCGTCTGGGCGGCGAAGGTCTGGAGCTTCTTGCCGAAGACGATGGCATAGGAGCTGCCGGCCTTCATGAATTCCATCTTCTGCGGCGTGAACGCGGCAGCGACGTCGACCAGCTCTTCGCCGGCTTCATTGCGAAGCTTCTTGTTCTTCACGTCCAGCTTCAGGACCGTGCCCGTCTCGACCGAGAATTTCTCCTCGAGCACCGGGTTACCGTCATTGTTGAGGATCGGCTTGCCGTCCGGCCCGGCGATCTTGACCCAGTTCTTCAAATTGACGCCGATGCCGCCGGTCACGTCCACGGTGGTGGCGAAGATCGGCGAGATGCCGTTCGTGCCCGCCACGACGGGGGCATAATTGACGAAGGGCACGTAGGGGCTCTGCTGCTTGCCGGTCCACAGCGCCACATTGTTGACACCCGACATGCGCGAGGAGCCCACGCCCATCGTGCCCTTTTCGGCGATCAGCATCACGCGCTTGTCGGGATGCTGCGCCTTCAGGGCGACGATCGCCTGCTGCGCCTGGGGACTGATCATGCATTGGCCGTGCAGTTCGCGGTCCGAGCGCGAGTGCGCCTGGTTGCCGGGCGAGAGCAGATCGGTCGAGATGTCGCCTTCGCCGGCGATGAAGGTGACGACCTTGATCTCGTCCTCGACATCGGGGAGCTTGGTGAAGAATTCCGCCTTCGCATAGCTTTCGAGAATGCCGGTCGCGACGGTATCGCCCTGCAGATAGGCGTTGCGCAGCCGCGCCATGTCGGCGTCGTACAGGAACACCTGCGTCTTGAGCACCTCACCCGCCTGCGCGGCGATCGCCGGATCCTCGCCGAGCGCGAGATCGAGCAGGACGTCGATCGAGGGGCCGCCCTTCATGTGCGACAGCAGCTCCAGCGCGAAAGCCGGCGTGATCTCCGCGACGGTCGCCTCGCCGAGGATGATCCGCTTCAGGAAAGCGGCCTTCGCTCCGGCGGCGCTCGTCGTGCCGGGCAGCGTGTTGTAGATGAAGAATTTGAGCGCGCCGGCGCGGTGCGTGCTGCCGCTGTCGCCGATGATGGCGATGAGGGCTTCGATCAGGCTGCCGTCCTCGATCGGCTTGGGCGCGAGGCCCTGCGTTGCCCGGCTTTCGATTTCGGCGAGATAATCGAGGTAGACGTTCATCTTCTTCCCACTGCCATGCCGCAGCAAGGGCGTGGGCGACCCCCGCGACCGCCTGTTTCAACCCTGCCTGCTGATCGGGCGCGCGTACGCCAGCTTGGCTGACCTCGCAAGGCGCACCGGCACACGCCGCTGGATCCGAACGATGGGCGTGCATATCGGTGGCGGGCGACCGCTTCCCTCCTGCGTGCGACGGCCCGAGCCGAACATTGGGAAAATTTAAGACGCCGTCCACGAAGTCATCGCTATGGCGGACCCATGATCACGGCGCGCCCGCAATGAAGATCCTGATCGCCGAGGACGATCAGCCGACCGCCGCGCGTATTGCCGAAGTGCTGGGCAACGAAGGCCATGATACGGTGATCGCCTCTACAGGCACGATCGCGCTGCAGGATCTTATGAACGGCCGTTTCGACATCGCCATTCTCGATCGATTGCTTCCCGAATTGGACGGCATATCGCTGCTGCGCGCCATTCGCGAGGCCGGCGTCAAGACCCACGTGCTGATGCTGACCGCGCTCGGCAGCATCACCAATCGGGTCGAAGGGCTGGAGGCCGGGGCGGACGATTATCTGACCAAGCCGTTCGCGATGGTCGAGCTGATCGCGCGGGTGAATGCGATCCAGCGGCGGATGCTGAAGGACGGCGAGCAGACGATGCTGCGCGCCGGCGGGCTGGTGATGAACATCATCAAGCGCGAACTCCATTTCGAGGGCCGCTTCGTGCCGCTGCAGCCGCGCGAGTTTCGCCTGCTGGAGGAACTGATCCGCGAGAAGGGCCAGATCCTGACGCGATCGATGCTGCTGCAGCGCGTGTGGGGCTTCAATTTCGAGCCGCAGACCAATCTGGTGGAGACGCATCTCAGCCGACTGCGCTCGAAACTGTTCCTCGCCGGCGCCGCGGAGGTGATCAAGACGGTCCGCGGATCGGGTTACCGCCTGCAGATCGAGGATTAGGGTGCGCAGCAGCGCCACACGCGTCACCATCGTCTGCTCGACGATCTTCGTGGCGGCGGCGGTGCTTTCGGGCTTCGTAGTGTTCCGCATCGCCCACCATGCGCTGGAGCGCGAGCTGGACAACCGCATCGGCATGGAGATGAACGCGCTGATCAGCGAGTATTCGCGCGAGGGCGAGGCCGAACTGCTGCGCGTGTTCCAGAATCGCGAGCATGCCGCCGTCGCCAGCGGAATGAGCTATGGCCTATACGCCGCGGACGGCCGCAGGATCGCCGGCGACATGCCCGCCAAGCGGCCCGCCGAGGGGTGGCAATCGCTGGTGCTGCCCGATCGCCTCGGCACCGTCGAAGAGCAGCGCGCGCTCGCGGTCGACATCGCCGAGGGGCGCCGCCTGGTCGTGGCGAGCGACAATGAATCGATCGAGCGGGTGCAATCCAGCCTCGGCATCGCGCTGGGATCGGAAATGCTGCTGATGATCGTGCTCGCCGCCGGCTGCGCGGTCGGCACCGGGCGCTATCTGCGCGGGCGGCTGGGCGGCATGGCATCGGCGGCGGAGGCGATCATCGCCGGCGATCTCGGGACGCGCGTGCCGGTGAGCGGGCGTGGCGACGAGTTCGACAGTCTGGCGGCGCTGCTCAACGCGATGCTCGATCGGGTCGCGTCGCTGCTGATCCGCCTCGAGCAGATTTCCGGCGACATCGCGCACGATCTGCGCACCCCGCTCACCCGGCTGCGCCACCAGTTCGAACGCGCACTGGAGGAGGGGCCGACCGAGGAATCGCTGCAGGATTCGCTCAACCAGATCGATCATCTGCTCAACCTGTTCGCATCGATGTTGCGGCTGGCGGAGATCGAGGGCGGGCAATTGCGCGAAAGCTTCTCGCCGGTCGATCTCGGCGCGCTCGTCCAGGATATCGGCGAAAGCTACGCGCCGGCGATGGACGACGGCGGCCGCTTCTTCTCGGTGCACAGCGAACGCACCCCCGCGATCCGCGGCGACCGCGAGCTGCTGGCACAGGCGCTGATCAACCTGCTCGACAATACGCAAGTCCACACGCCGCCGGGCACGCGGGTCTATCTCTCCGTGCACACGACGCCCACCCTCATACGGCTGAGCGTTGCCGACAACGGCCCCGGCGTCGCGCCCGAGCATCGCAGCCGCATCACCGATCGCTTCGCGCGGCTGGAGACGAGCCGCAACCGGCCGGGTCATGGACTGGGGCTGAGCCTCGTCGCCGCTATCGCCCAGATCCACGGCGCCACGCTGAGCTTCGACGATCGCAAGCCGGGGCTGGTCGTGAGGCTCGATTTCGCCCGCTGATCGAAGGTCAGCTCTGCGGCGGGGTGGGTGCCGCGGCCGCAGGCAGCAGCACCGCAGGCGTCGCCTGGGCCGCCGCGATCGGGGACGGCGCCGCATCCTCGGGCAGTGCGGTATCGTCCGAAATGAGATGCACTGCCGCATCCTCCCGAGGCTGATCGACCGGGGCACTGCGCGGAGCGGCGTGGCGCGCCACGGCGAAGACCGGCAGCGCACGCGGCCTGACGTCGTAGGCGGGCTTCCAGCTGCGATAGTCGAGCACGCCTGGCACCGCATAATCGGCGTCCACCGGCCGCTCGTCGCGCAGGCGAAGGGGCACCGCGCCGGGCGGAGCCGCCGAATTGCTCGACAGGATGGCCGGCCGCGCGATCATCGAGGCCTGCGACAGCGACCAGGCCGCACCGCCGAAGGCGAGCGCGATCAGCGCGGCGAGAGGAATCTCATGGGTCTTCATGGCAGGCGCTCCCGCAGGAGAGGACCGCCCCGCCGCCACGGGGCGATCCTCAACCGATCAGTGACTGCTGCTGGCGGCGTCGCCGACCTTGTCGGCAGCGGAGCCCACGCTTTTCGCAGCCCCCGCCACGGCGGTGTCGCGGCTGTTCTGCGCACCCGAGCGGGAGAGCAGATACCAGCCACCGATCGCCATCGCGATCAGCAGGATGACGGCGATCAGGATCGTGCCGCCGCCACCGCCGCTACGCTCCACGATGGTGGTGCTTCCGGCAGGGGCGGACGTAGTTTCGGTGTCGGCCATAATACTCTCCTCTACGCTTACGGTTTGGGGATTAGTGGCAGACGTAGCCGTTGCGACGGTTCTGATCGGCGTCGTGCTGCTTATCGAGGCTGCGGCCGAGCAAGGCGCCGCCGCCTGCGCCGAGCAAGGTGCCGAGCGTGCTGCCGCCGATCGCGCCGCCGATCAGGCCACCGCCGACCGCGCCGAGCAGCAGGCCGGTCGTGCCGTTGCTCTTCTTGCAATAATAGCGGCCGTCGCTGCCGCGATAGACGCGGGCGTTCCGATCGACATAATCATAGTCGCGACGATCGCGATAATGGCGGGACGGGTCCCAATTGCCGTCGCGATCGCCGTTCCAGCGATAATCATACCCCTGGGCGTGGGCCGGAAGCGCGATCGGGGCGACCATCGCGGTCACCAATGCCAGAGTGAAAAGTCGTTTCATCGGATAGCTCCTGTGCTGGTCGGGCCAACGTCGAGCCTTCGCCATAGGGTTCATTAAGATGTCCCAATGTCGCACCCGGCGGGGCGCTTCGGGGGCGCGGGCACGCGGCGCGCGGTTGCGCGTTGAACGCGGCATGAGCGAAGAAATGGAAGAGGGGCGGCGGCTGGTCGCCGAGGTGCGGGCAGCGGCGGCACGACACCGCACGACATGGGAAGCGCTGGTACCCGACCAGTTCAACGTCGACCTCGCCCACGAGCGCGCCGAGGAAGCCGCTTATGCCGAAATGGCCGAAGCGAAGCGGGCGCTGCGCGACCATTTCTGCGCCGTCTACGGCCTCTCCCCCCGCGAACTGGCCAGCCTGGCGGGCTGAAGCCTGCGCCGCGCGCGGGCGACGGGAAGCCTCCCCGGAAAAGGGTTATGGCGGACTAGCACCGATTTGGGGCAATTACCGGCTGCAGCGGAGGCGGCGCGGCGCCATGCTGGCCAAAAGGGCGAGGGGGGAAATATGCACAGGAACCGCTGGATCACGGGCGCGATCGCCACGGCACTCGCAGGCATCGCCACCGCGCCCGCCATGGCGCAGGACGCCGCGACCCTCGCCAAGGCCTTCGGCACGCGCGAGGCGATCCAGCAGATCAGCCTTTCGCCCGATGGGACGCGGGTGGCGGTGGTGGCGCCGATGCAGGGGCGAGGCACACAGGTGTTCGTGGCCGACGTCTATTCCGGCGCGCAACCGGTGGCACTGCTCCAGGCGAACGGCGCGCCGGAGCGCATTCGCCAATGCCATTGGGTGACCAATGGACGCCTCGTCTGCTCGATCTTCTGGGTACAGATGGAGGCGACCACACTCAACACGATGCCGCTCACCTACACGCGTGAGGTGCTGGTCGATGTGGACGGCAAGAATCTGAAGACGCTCACCCCGCCCGAGCGCGACCGCGCGTTCGTTGCCGCGCAATATGGCGGCGGCGTCATCGACTGGACCGGCGGCAACGAAGGTGCCGTGCTGATGGAGCGTGTCTACGTACCAGAACAAGATATCGGCACGAAGCTGGCTTCGACGATTCACGGGCTCGGGGTCGACTATGTCGATACCAAGACGCTCGTCCGCCACACGATCGAGCAGCCCAAGCCCAACGCGTCCGATTACATCACGGACGGGCATGGATCGGTTCGAGTGATGAGTACGCAGCGGCCGGCGACGAGCGGCTATTCGACCAACCGCACCGATTATTTCTACCGAAAGCTCGGATCGAAGGAGTGGTTGCCGCTGAGCACGCTGATCGAGAATCCGACGACGGTGGCGAGTGGTTTCGCGCCGCAGGCGGTCGATCCCGACAAGAATATCGCTTACGGCTTCGACACGATCGACGGCCGCCGCGCGCTCGCCAGCATGTCGCTCGACGGAAGCATGACCCGACAGGTGCTGCTCGCGCGCGCCGACGTCGATGTCGATGGACTCATCCGGCTCGGGCGGCAGCAACGCGTCGTCGGCACCAGCTATGCGACCGATCGGCGCGAGAGCGACTATTTCGATCCCGCGCTGAAGGGGCTGCGCGCGGCACTCGGCCGGGCGCTTCCAGGCGCGCCGCTGGTCAATTTCATCGACGCCAGCGCCGACGAGACCAAACTGTTGCTCTACGCGGGCAGCGACACCGATTCCGGGCGCTACTACGTGCTCGACCGCACCACCAAGCAGATGACCGAGGTGCTCGACGTCCGCCCGCAGCTCGGCAAGACCAGGCTCGGCGAGATGAAGGCGATCCGCTTCCCCGCCGCCGACGGCACGATGATCCCCGCCTATCTGACGTTGCCGCCCGGCAGCGACGGCAAGGGCCTGCCCGCGATCGTCATGCCCCACGGCGGCCCCGAGGCACGCGACGAATGGGGCTTCGACTGGATGGTGCAATTCTTCGCAACGCGCGGCTATGCGGTACTCCAGCCCAACTACCGCGGCTCTGCCGGCTATGGCGCCGAATGGTTCAAGCGGAACGGCTATCAAAGCTGGCGTATCGCGATCGGCGACGTGAACGATGCCGGCCGCTGGCTGGTGAAGGAAGGGATCGCTAAGCCCGACAAACTCGCGATCTTCGGCTGGTCCTACGGCGGCTACGCGGCGCTGCAATCGGCGGTGCTCGATCCCAGCCTGTTCAAGGCGATTGTGGCGGTTGCGCCGGTCACCGATCTGCTGACGCACAAGAATCAATCGCGCCTCTATACCGATTATCTGATCGAGGATGCGCGGATCGGCGACGGCCCGCACATCGTAGAGGGATCGCCCGCGCGCCATCCGGAAGTCTTCCGCGCGCCTGTTCTGCTCTTCCACGGCACCGACGACATGAACGTCAACATCGTGGAATCACGGCTTATGGCGGACAAGCTGCGCGGGGCGGGAAAGCAGGTCGACCTGTTCGAATATAAGGGTCTCGACCATTACCTCGAGGACGACGGCGCGAGGACCGAGTTGCTCACCAAATCGGACGCCTTTCTGCGCGCGGCACTGGGGCTTTGACCCCACGACGGGTGGGCGCATAAGCCGCGGCTTCGCGTCCACCCCTAGTTGCCGAGATCCGCTTGACCCTTCCGCCCCTGCTCGACAATCGCCTGCGCCTGCCGCTGATCGGCGCGCCGCTGTTCATCATCGCCACGCCCGCGCTGGTGATCGCGCAGTGCAAGGCCGGGATCGTCGGGGCGTTTCCGGCGCTCAACGCGCGGCCCGCGGCGCAACTCGACGAATGGCTGGCGGAGATCACCGAGGCGCTGGCGGCGCATGACCGCGCCCATCCCGATCGCCCGGCGGCACCGTTCGCGGTCAACCAGATCGTCCACAAATCGAACGCGCGGCTGGAGGAAGACCTCGGCGTCTGTGCGAAATATCGCGTGCCGATCGTCATCACCTCGCTCGGCGCGCGCGAGGATCTCAACACCGCCGTCCACGGCTGGGGCGGGATCACGCTGCACGACGTGATCAACGATCGTTTCGCGCGCAAGGCGATCGAGAAGGGCGCCAACGGGCTAATCGCGGTCGCAGCCGGGGCGGGCGGGCATGCCGGCCGGCTCTCGCCGATCGCGCTGATCCAGGAACTGCGCGAATGGTTCGACGGGCCGCTGGCGCTGTCGGGCGCGATCGGCACCGGCGCGGGAATATTGGCGGCACAGGCGATGGGCGCCGACCTCGCCTATGCCGGATCGATCTTCATCGCGACCGAGGAGGCGCGCGCGTCCGACGCCTACAAGCAGGGCATCGTCGATGGCCGCGCCGAGGACATCGTCTATTCCAACCTCTTCACCGGCGTGCACGGCAATTACCTGCGCGCCTCGATCGCCGCATCGGGCCTCGACCCCGACAAATTGCCGGACTCCGACCCCAGCAAGATGGATTTCGGAGGCGGCGCGAAGGCGTGGAAGGACATCTGGGGCTGCGGCCAGGGCATCGGCGCGGTCCACGAGGTGCTGCCGGCGGCGAAGGTGGTCGACAGGCTTGAGCGGGAATATCGCGAGGCTGCGGCGGGACTGCAGGCGAAGGCTGCCGCTTATCTGGCCTGATTTGTCAGCCATTTCGGAAATTGGCGCACCCGAAGGGATTCGAACCCCTGGCCTCTGCCTTCGGAGGGCAGCGCTCTATCCAGCTGAGCTACGGGTGCCGGCCGGTCGCGGCGCGATAGCAGGGGTGGGGGCGGTTCGCTACCCTTGATCGGATCGGGCGGTAATGGAGGGAATTTCGACCGGCTCCGCGCCTTTCGGGGCGGGGGTCTTGGGCTTGTAGGCGCACAGGTCGCGCACGATGCAGCGCCAGCATTCGGGTTTCCGCGCCTTGCAGACGTAGCGGCCGTGGAGGATCAGCCAATGGTGCGCGCCGACGCGGAAGGGCTGGGGCGTGACCTTCTCCAGTCTGTCCTCGACCTGGCGAACATCCTTGCCGGGGGCGAGGCCGGTGCGGTTGCCGACGCGAAAGATGTGGGTGTCGACTGCGAAAGTCTCCTCCCCGAAGGCGACGTTGAGAACGACGTTGGCGGTCTTGCGGCCGACGCCGGGGAGGGTTTCCAGCGCGGCGCGATCGTGGGGGACTTCGCCGCCATAATCCGCGATCAGTTTTTCGGAGAGGGCGATCACGTTCCTGGCCTTGGTGTTGAACAGGCCGATCGTCTTGATGTGCTCCTTCAGCCCGTCCTCGCCGAGCGCGACCATCTTTTCAGGGGTGTCGACGGTTTCGAACAGGCGCCTGGTCGCCTTGTTGACCCCGACGTCGGTCGCCTGCGCGGACAGCGCGACGGCGACGACCAACGTGTAGGGATTGGTCCACTGCAGCTCGGTCTCGGGCGCCGGATTGTCCTCGGCAAGGCGCCGGTAGAATTCGAAGACGTTGGCCTTGTTCACGCGTGCCGATCCCTGCCCGCTCGGGCTGAGCTTGTCGAAGCCCTGTCCTTTTTCTTCAACGAACAGTCAGAAGGACAGCCCTTCGACAAGCTCAGGGCGAACGGAAAAGAGGTAATCACGCGAGCCCCAGAACGTCGCTCATCGTGTAGCGGCCGACGGGCCTGCCGACGATCCACGTCGCCGCCCTCACCGCGCCTCGCGCGAAAATGGCGCGGCTTTCGGCGCGGTGGCCAAGTTCGATGCGCTCGCCTTCCGTCGCGAAGATCACCTGATGGTCGCCCGCCACCGATCCGCCGCGCAGCGAGGCGTAATAGATCCCGCCCTCCTCGCGCTCGTGCGGGCCTTCCTGCATGCGATCGAAGCGGTTGAGTTCGGTGGTGCTCGGCGAACCGCGGCCGCGGTTCGCCGAGGCGCCGAGGAGGAGCGCGGTGCCCGAAGGGGTGTCGAGCTTGTGGCGATGGTGCATCTCGACGATGTCGATGTCCCATTCGGGGCCGAGCGCGCGTGCCGCCTGCTCGACCAGCAGCCGCAGCAGATTGACGCCGAGCGAGGTGTTGGCGGTCTGCAGGATCGGGATCTGCGTCGCGGCCATGTCGATCCGCTCGTGATCCTCGGGCTGGAGGCCGGTGGTGCCGATCACGATCGGCTTGGCCCGGCTGATCGCGGCACCGAGATTTGCGGAGAGCGCGGAAGGGGCGGAGAAATCGATCAGCACGTCGGCAGCTTCGGCCAGGCGGGCGAGATCGAAGGGATCGGCATCGCGATCGGTACCGCCGGCCACGACCAGCCCGCGCGCCTCGGCCTCCGCGGTGATCGCCCGACCCATGCGCCCCGCCGCCCCGATGATGCCCAGCTTGATCGTCACGCGCCGTCTTCCTGCCATTAGGGAAACACTACTTCCCTTCCGCTACATTTGTTTGCTTCCCTTACGGCCGGTTTTTTCGCAAGAATAGTTCGCCCCGATGAGAATAACCGAATCCATGACCTGGATCGACGCAACGTCCATCCTATTCGCGACCGTCGCGATCCTATTCGTCATGCGTGCGACGCGCGAGATCAAGCAACTGCTGTCCGACGCGCGCTACGAGCGGCTGGAACTCAACCGCAAGATCGAGCGGCTGGCGCGCCGGCTCGACCAGATCGCTCCCGACAGCGAGCCGCTCGACGAAGAGTGATCAGCCACCGCCGATCCAGGCGGCGACATCGGCGGCGACCTGGTTGGCCGCCTGATCGACCGCGGCACCGACCGCCGGCCCGGCCTGGCTCGACACCGGCACGCGCGCGGTGAAGCGCTTGGTCAGCACCTTGTCCGATCCGCTGTGGGTGATCACGCCATCGAAGGTGACGATCGCCGAGAGGCTGGCGGTGTCGAGCCCGAACTCGACGATCTGGCCGGACAGGCGCGTATCGGGCTGCAGGCCGGTCGCACGCTGATCGGGGACGAAGCGGCCGGTCTTGGCCTCGATCGTCTCGGCGAGGAGGTTGCGGAAAAGGAGACCGGGATTCGCGGCCCAGGCGACGTCCTTCACATAGGCGACCTTGTTCGGCCCGTCCTGCACCATCAGCCGCTGCGTCGCGAGCGCGGGCTGGACGTTGGGGATGGCGACCGCGACCGCGTGGGCATCGTCCGTCGCATGCGCGGTGCCGGCCGCGACCATCGCCGAGGCGTGAAGCGTCAGCAGATCCTTGGGCGGCTTGCCGCCGAGGCTGACGCAGCCGGACAAGGCCAGCAGCATCGGCGGAACGAGGAGAAGGCGGGGGTTTGGCATCGTAAGCCTCCTCATTTGTGGGGCGTGTAGTCTGGGAGCTTCTCGCCACCGATCAGCCCGCCGGCGCCGTGATCGAGACGGCCGGAGAGCTTCTGCAGCGAGGACGCGGTGTCGCTCAGGTCGCGGATCAGCTGGTTGAGCTGGGGCACGGTGGTCGTCGACACCGATTTGATCGCCGGGCGGGCGTCGGTGAGAGCGCCGTCGAGGCTTTCCATGCTGTGCTTGGCCGATTTGACCGCGTCGTTGAGGTTCGCGAGCGTCGGCTTCAGGTTGGCATCGGTATCCTGCGCGAAGGCGCCGATCTGCTGCGCGGCCGTGCCCGCCTGCTGGATCGCGACCCGCGCCTCGGCGAGCGTGGCGGCGATCTCCGGTCCGCGATCGGCAAGGCTGCCCGACAGCGTATCGAGGTGGGCGAGGATGCCCTTGATCGACTTCTGATTATCGCTGTTCAGCACATCGGTCAGCCGCTCGGTGAGCGTCGTCAGGCGATCGAGCAATTGCGGCGCGTTCGAGAGAATGGCGCCGAGGCCGCCGGTCTTGGGCGGGATCAGCGGATAGCCCCACGGCCCCGGCTGGTCGATCGGCGGGGCGCCCTTGGCGGCGCCATCGAGGTTGATCGTGCTGGTGCCGGTGAAGCTGCCCTGGATCGTCGCGCTGGTGCCCTGGAGGACGGGGGTATCCTCCTTCACCATGATGCGGACGCGGATCAGCTCGGGCTGGTCGGGCAGCAGCGCGATATCGTCGATCTTGCCGACCGGGACGCCCGAGAAAGCGACCGTCGAACCCTTGGCGAGGCCGTCGACCGAAGTCTTGAACAGGATGTCGTAGCGCTTCTCGTGCGCGCCGCCGAAGCTGGCGAGCCAGACGGTGACGACGATCGCCGCGGCGAGCAGGAGGAGGACGATCGTGCCGACGAGCACGTTGTTAGACCGGGTTTCCATCAGCGCGTCTCGTCCCTTGTTTCGCCCGTGTCGCCAGTTCCGCTACTCTCGCTCGCCTCGGTATCGCCCCCGGCCGAGCTCAAGGCCGCATCGCGCCGCTTCGCCCGGTCCGCAGGATCCTCGTCCGCATGCTTCTCGACCGCATCGGCCGCCGCACGACCGCGCGGTCCCGAGAAATATTCCTGAATCCAGGGATGATCCAACGCCAATAATTCCGGGATCGTTCCGACCGCGACAACCTTCTTGTCGGCGAGCACCGCGACGCGGTCACAGATGGCATGCAGCGTGTCGAGATCGTGGGTGATCAGGAAGACGGTGAGGCCGAGCGTTTCCTTCAATCCCTTGATGAGATCGTCGAAGGCGGCGGCGCCGATCGGATCGAGGCCGGCGGTCGGCTCGTCGAGGAACAGCAGCTCGGGATCGAGCGCAAGGCTGCGCGCAAGGCCGGCGCGCTTGCGCATGCCGCCCGACAGTTCCGACGGGAATTTGGGGCCGGCCTCGACCGGCAGGCCGCTCATCGCGACCTTGTAGGCGGCGATCTCGTCGAGGAAGCCCTGATCGAGCTTGTAATATTCGCGCAGGGGCACCTGGACGTTTTCGGCGACGGTGAGCGTCGAGAAGAGCGCGCCGCCCTGGAACAGCACGCCCCAGCGCTTGCGGACGTCGCGCGCCTCATGCTCGTCGCGGTCGATCATCGGCTCGCCGAACACCTCGATCTCGCCGGCCAATGGCACCTGCAGACCGATGATCGAGCGCATCAGCACCGACTTGCCGGTGCCCGAGCCGCCGACGACGCCGAGGATCTCGCCGCGCTTCACTTCCAGATCGAGCCCGTCGTGGACGAGCTGCTCGCCGAAGCCGTTCTTCAGGCCCTTGACCACGATCACCGGCTCGCCCGCCTTGGGGGCGGCCTTGACCGGGCGTTCCCTGAGCGCGGTCTCGGCCATCAGATCCACCCGATCTGCGCGAAGAAGACCGCGAAGAAGGCATCGAGCACGATCGCGAGGAAGATCGACTGGACGACCGCAGCGGTGGTGCGAAGCCCGACGGCCTCGGCATTCCCCTCGACCTGCATACCCTGATAGCAGCCCGAGATCGCGATCAGCATGCCGAACACCGGTGCCTTGATCAGCGTCTGCAGCGCATCGGTCAGCGGCACGACGTCCCGGATGCGGCTGATGAAGGCCGCGGGCGGAATGTCGAGCGACATCCAGGAGAAGAGCATGCCGCCGATGAGGGCAACGAGCGCCGCGTAGAAGGAGATCAGCGGCATCATCAGCACCGAGGCGACGACGCGCGGCATGATCAGCGCCTCCATCGGCGAGACGCCGATCGTGCGCATCGCATCGACCTCCTCGGCCAGCCGCATCGACCCGATCTGCGCGGCGAAGGCCGAGCCCGATCGGCCGGCGACCATGATCGCGGTCATCAGCACGCCGAGTTCGCGGAAGGTGAGGCGGCCGACGAGGTTGATCGTATAGACCTCAGCGCCGAACTGGCGGAGCTGGATCGCGCCCTGCTGGGCGATGACGATGCCGATCAGGAAGCTCATCAGCCCGATGATCGGCAGCGCCTCGACGCCGACGACCTCGCACTGGCGGACCACCGCATTCCAGCGGATCCGCTTGGGGTGGCGGACCAGATCGAAGAAGGAGACGATGATCCCGCCGAGGAATCCGATGAGGCCGATGAACGTGGTCCACGCGACCAAAGTGGCATGGCCGATCTGCGCGACCAGCCGGACGAATTGCGAGCGGTGATCGGGGCGGATCTTGGTCGGCTTGTCGGCGGCGGCGACCTGTTCGAGCAGATGCGCCTCGTCCTCGCTCGCGCCCTCCACCGCCGCATCGCTGTCACGCACCAGGCGGTGGACGAGCCAGGCGCCGACCGTGTCCATCCGCTCGACATCGGCGAGATCGATCGTCTTCGGCTGCGTGCCGAGCGATTCGAGCCGCTGCGGCAGATCGCCCAATCTGGCGAGCGTAAGCGATCCCGAGAAGCGGAGCACGCCGCCATCCCGTTCCTCCACGGCGAAGTCCGCAGGCTCGCTCATAGGGCTGGGATATCGGCTTTAGCGGAAAGCGCAACGGGGGCGGAACGAACCATCGGAAGCGAGACGCGCGAGCCTAGGCCAAGTTCCCTCGAAATCCGCTCGCCTCCATTTACCTCCGCTCATCCTGAGTAGCCGCCGAGTAGTCCGCAGGACCTATCGAGGTGGCGTATCGAAGGACATGCCCGGGCGTGTCCTTCGATACGCCATTTCGACAGGCTCAATGGCTACTCAGGATGAGCGGGTTTTGGATGGGTGGTTGGAGGATACTTGCCTTTCCCCGCCACCTCCGCTTGGACTCGCTTATGCCCGAACTCGCCATCTACGACATGGACCGCACGATCACGCGGACCGGCACCTACACGCCGTTCCTGATCCACGCCGCGAAGCGGGCCGCGCCGTGGCGGCTGGCGCTGGCGCCGCTCGTGCCGATCGTGATGGCGGCCTATGCGGCCAAGGCGATCGACCGGCGGACCCTGAAGGAGGTCGTGCAGCGCCTGCTGCTCGGCCATTCGATCAGCCGGGCGAAGATCATGCCCGCCGCCGAGAGCTTCGCCGACCATATCCTGCGCCTGAACCTCCACCCCGGCGCGCTCCGCCAGATCGCGGAGGATCGCGCCGCCGGGCGCCGCCTCGTCCTCGCGACGGCCTCCTACAAATTCTACGTCGAGCCGATCGCCAAGCGACTGGGCTTCGACGACGTGATCGCGACCGGCAGCATCACCGGGCTCGACGATCGCATCGTCGCACAGATCGACGGCGAAAATAATTACGGCCCGGCGAAGCTTCGCATGATCGAGGCGTGGCTGAAGACGGAGGGTCTGGAGCGCAAGGATTGTCGCGTTCGATTCTACTCGGACCATGTCTCTGACGCTCCCGTGCTGGAATGGGCGGACGAGCCGTTCGCGGTGAATGCCAGCAAGAAGCTGCGGGTGCTGGCGACGGCGAAGGGCTGGCCGCTGCTCGATTGGGGATTCTGACGGGAACATAGCAGAACCCCTCTTGACATTTTCGAACAGATAAGGTACTATCTTCCTCTTTGAGGGGATTCGTGGGCATGGCGACGCAGCTGGCGGACGGCAGCATCTGGCGGGAACGGGCGGGCCATTTCGGCCGGCGCGGCGGCGCGATGCTGGGCGCGCTGGCGATCGTCGCGGGCGCACTGCTGCTCGGCTTCGCGCTGGCCTCCTACCATTCGAGCGATGCCGCGCTGAATACCGCGGCGGGCGGCACCACCGCCAACGTGCTGGGTCCGGTCGGCGCATGGACGGCGGACCTGCTGTTCACCCTGTTCGGCCCACCCGCCGCACTGCTGATCCCGCCGCTGATCGTCGTCGCGCTGCGGCTGTGGCGCGGGGTTGCGCCGGGTCGATGGAAGCGCGCGCTGCCGATCACCCTGCTCGCGATCCTGGTGATCGATGTCGCGGCGGCGCTGCTGAAGGGCGGCGCGATGGCACCCTTCCCGGCGGGAATCGGCGGCGTGATCGGCATCGGCGGCGCGGGCACGATCGACAGCGGGCTCGATCATATCGCCTCCTCCGATCTCGCGCTGGGTATCCGGCTGGGGTTGACCGTATTGCTCGCCGTCGTCGGGCTGACGTTGGCTTTGTGGTCGCTGGGGCTGAACGCCGCCGAGCGCACCGCGCTGTTCCGTCGCCGCGAGCGCGATGACGATTTCGAGGACGAGGCGCCCGCCGCCTTCGATCCGCCGTTCGACGTCGATCCCGCCCCCGCGAAGACGCGTCGCCCTGCGCCCCGCGCTGCCGTCAATCTCGACGAGGCGCCGCGCACGACGACGATCACCCCGCCGGTCGCCGCCACCGCCTCGGCCGGGCGGCGCGACACGCGCGAACGCCAGCGCGGGCTCGATCTCGGCGATACCTGGGTGCTGCCGACGCTCGACCTGCTGGGGCCGGTGCCGAAATCGACCGGCATCACGATCGACAGCACCGCGCTCGATCGCAACGCGCGCCTGCTGGAGACCGTGCTCGACGATTTCCACGTCCGCGGCCACATCACCCAGGTCCGCCCCGGCCCGGTCGTGACCATGTACGAACTCGAGCCCGCCGCCGGCATCAAGGCGAGCCGCGTGACCGCGCTCGCCGACGATATCGCGCGCAACATGTCGTCGGTGTCGGCGCGCATCGCGACCGTGCCCGGCCGCACCGTGATCGGCATCGAACTGCCCAACCAGAAGCGCGAGGGTGTGGTGCTGTCCGAACTGGTCGACAGCCCGCAGTTCGACGAACATCAGTCCGAAAACCTGCCGCTGATCCTCGGCAAGAATATCGCGGGCGATGCGGTGATCGCCGATCTGGCACCGATGCCGCACCTGCTCGTCGCCGGCACCACCGGCTCGGGCAAGTCGGTCGGCCTCAACTGTATGATCCTGTCGCTGCTCTACCGGCTGACGCCCGACGATTGCCGGATGATCATGATCGATCCCAAGATGCTCGAACTCAGCATCTACGACGACATCCCCCACCTGCTCTCGCCGGTCGTGACCGATCCGCCCAAGGCGATCCGCGCGCTCAAATGG
>Ga0164294_10000390_pt1 | contig 41469 bp, 35 predicted proteins | sample GEODES005metaG_FD_111479 | JGI IMG/M metagenome (GOLD analysis project Ga0164294, IMG submission 111479) | Oligotrophic lake water microbial communities from Sparkling Lake, Wisconsin, USA - GEODES005 metaG | ecosystem: Environmental > Aquatic > Freshwater > Lake | place: USA: Sparkling Lake... | reverse complement strand
GCCGAAGTTGCGGTCGGTGATCAGCATGGTGATCGCGGCGGCCAGGACCGGCAGCGCGAGCAGCAGCAGGAACGCGGTAACCAGCGCCGACCACGCGAACAGCGGCATCTTGTGCAGGGTCATGCCCGGCGCGCGCATGTTGAAGATGGTGGTGATGAAGTTGATCGCGCCCAGGATCGAGCTGGCGCCCGCAAGGTGGAGCGACAGGATCGCCATGTCGACCGACGGCCCGGGCTCGCCATAGGTGGAGAGCGGGGCATAGACCGTCCAGCCGGTGCCGGCGCCGATGCCGACGAACGGCGAGGCGAGCAGCAGCAGGAAGGCCGGGATCAGCAGCCAGAACGAGATGTTGTTCATGCGCGGGAACGCCATGTCCGGCGCGCCGATCATGATCGGGACGAACCAGTTGCCGAAGCCGCCGATCATCGCGGGCATGACCATGAAGAACACCATGATCAGGCCGTGCGCGGTGATCAGCACGTTCCAGAAGTGCATGGCGTCGTCGAACGAGCCATGGCCGTGCAGCATCGTCAGCCAGGTCGGCAGATACTGGATCCCCGGGTGCATCAGCTCGGCGCGCATCAGGCCCGAGATGCCACCGCCGATGATGCCGGCAATGATCGCGAAGATCAGATAGAGGGTGCCGATGTCCTTGTGGTTCGTCGACATGAACCAGCGGGCGAAGAAGCCCGGCTTGTGATCGGCATCGTGGTGGTCATGCGCATGGTCATGCGCGTGGAGGGCGATATCGGTCATGGTCTCAGTTGCCCGTCGTGTTGCCGGCGGCGGCGTTGGCGGCCGGCGCGGTCTCGTTGGTGGCAGCCGGTTCGGCGGCGGCATTGGTCTCGGCGGCCGGCGCGGCGGCGTTCTGCGCGGCCTCGGCAGCCGCTGCGGCGGCGACCTCGGCCGGCATCGTGCCGCCCTTCGACTTCACCCACTGGGCGAACTCGGCCGGGGAAACGGCCTCCACCGTGATCGGCATGTACGCGTGGCGCGCACCGCAAAGCTCGGAGCACTGGCCGAAATAGATGCCCGGCTTCTCGATGATGAAGCTGGTCTCGTTCAGCTTGCCCGGAACCGCGTCGAGCTTGATCCAGAAGGCGGGAACCGCCCAGCTGTGGATCACGTCCTGCGCCGTGGTGACCAGGCGGATCGGCACGCCGACCGGCAGCACGACGCGCTGGTCGGTTGCGAGCAGGCGCGGGCCGTCGGCGTCGGTGCGGTAGCGCTGGCCGGCTGGAACCTGGCTCTGCTCCTTGAGCATGTTGGCGGTCAGCTGGATGCCGCCATTGTCCGGATACTCATAGCTCCAGAACCACTGGTTGCCGATCGCCTTGAGCGTGATCGCTTCCTTCGGCGCCGGCTTGAACTGCGCGGCGAGCAGGCGGATCGACGGGACCGCGATCGCGATCAGGATCAGCACCGGCGCAAGCGTCCAGATGATCTCGATCGTCGTGTTGTGCGCGGTCTTGCTCGGCTCCGGATTGGCGGAGCGGCGATAGCGGAAGATCACCCAGAGCAGCAGGATCAGCACGAAGATCGAGATGATCGTGATCAGCGGCACCAGGATGTTGTTGTGGAAGCCATGCGCTTCCCGGCCGGTCGGCGTGACCTGCTCCTGCAGCCACCACGCGTCAGCCGTCGGCTGGCCGATGCCGGGCGCCGCCTTGGTCAACGGCTTGCCTGCTGCATCGAGGGTGGGATCGGCAACGGCCGGCGTCGCGGCTGCAGCCGGGGCCGGAGCGGCCGTGCTGGCGGCCGGGGCCGCGCTGTTGGAAACGGGCTCCTGGGCCGAAGCGGGCATTGCAAATGCAAGCCCCGCTGCCAGGAGAGTCGAAGTCAACCCAAGCATGCGCATCGTCAATTTTCACCCTGTTCCGCGAGAGCCCCGGGCTGGGAAAGGATTACCCCCAGTGCAACTGGCGTATACGAGGCATGCATCCATTCTCAACCCTTTTTGATCGCCCGTTGCGGTCGTTGGAGGGTGGTCCTAAGGGAAATCGACAATCCCGAAGACGATGGAGTGAACAATTGGAAGGCAACGCAGTTCTCGATGAGTTTCGTGCTGCAGGTGCGTTGCTCGAAGGCCATTTCATTCTCTCTTCTGGGCTTCGTTCTCCCATCTTCCTGCAAAAGATGCGTATTTTCGAGGACCCTGCCCGCACCGAACGTGTGTGCAGTGCACTAGGAAAGCTGATTCGCGAATCATTTGGCGAAGTCGATATCGTCGTCTCGCCCGCGATCGGCGGGATCATCCCCGGCTATGAAACGGCGCGCGCGCTCGGCTGCAAGGCAGTGTTCGTCGAGCGCGAGGACGGCGAGTTCCAGCTGCGCCGCGGCTTCGAGATTCCCGAAGGCGCCCGCATCGTGATGGTCGAGGACATCGTCACCACCGGCCTTTCGTCGCGCGAATGCATCGCCGCGATCCGCAAGCATCCGGGCAAGCTGCTCGGCGCCGCCTGCATTGTCGATCGCTCCAATGGTACGGCGGACGTTGGCGTGCCGCTGGTCTCGCTGCTCAAGATGGACGTGCCGGCCTATCCGGCGGACCAGCTCCCGCCCGAGCTGGCGGCGATCCCCGCGACCAAGCCGGGCAGCCGCGCGATCACGGTCTAGAAGGAGGCGCCGAAGGTGTCCGCAAAGCTCCGTCTCGGTGTGAACATCGATCACGTCGCCACCGTGCGAAACGCGCGCGGTTCGGGTTATCCCGATCCGGTACGCGCGGCGCTGCTCGCGGTAGAGGCCGGGGCCGACGGCATCACCGCACACCTGCGCGAAGACCGCCGCCACATCACCGACGAGGACATTGCCCGGCTCTCCGCCGAGCTGACCGTGCCGCTCAACCTCGAGATGGCGGCGACCGAGGAGATGCTGGCGATCGCGCTGCGGCACCGTCCGCACGCCGTGTGCATCGTGCCCGAGAAGCGCGAGGAGCGGACCACCGAGGGCGGGCTCGATGTCGCCGGGCACTACGATCACCTCGCGCCGATGGTCGCCAAGCTGCGCGACAATGGCAGCCGGGTCTCGCTGTTCATCGAGCCCGATGCACGCCAGATCGACGCGGCGCTCCGCCTGGGCGCGCCCGTCGTCGAGTTCCACACCGGCCGCTACTGCGAACTGTCCGAGACCGAGCGCGCACCCGAACTGCGCCGCATCGCCGATGCCGCCGCGCTCGCCGCCAAGGAAAACATCGAGCCGCATGCCGGCCATGGCCTGACCTTCGACAATGTCATTCCGATCGCGGCGATCCCGCAGATCATGGAGCTCAATATCGGCCATTTCCTGATCGGCGAGGCGATCTTCGACGGCCTCGCCCCGGTGATCCGCCACATGCGCGCGTTGATGGACGCGGCACGGTGATCATCGGCCTCGGCTCGGACCTCTGCAATATCGAGCGGATCCAGAACTCGCTGGACCGTTTCGGCACACGTTTCGAGCAGCGCAGCTTTACCGAGCTCGAGATCGCCAAGGCGAAGACCCGCCCGCACAACTACGCCGCCACACTGGCGAAGCGCTTCGCTGCCAAGGAAGCCTTCTCCAAGGCGGTGGGAACCGGGTTCAAGGCAGGCGTGTTCATGAAGGACATCGGCGTCGTCAATGCGCCGTCCGGAGCGCCCACCCTGGCGCTCACCGGCGGCGCGAAGGCGAGGCTTGACGCCATCACCCCCGCGGGTCACGTCGCGAAGGTGCATCTGACGCTGACGGACGATCATCCCTGGGCGTTCGCCATGGTGATGATCGAGGCGGTGGCGGTGAAGGAAGGTTGATGGCGGCGGACGAGTTGGCACTCGGACACGAAGCATATGAGGAGGGGGAGGCCGATGCCCGGCCGCGCACCGATTGGTGGGCGGAGGCGCGCGGCATCCTCTGGCTTGTGCTTGCCGTGCTCGGCTTCCACAGCCTGATCGCCAAGCCCTTCTTCATCCCCAGCGAATCGATGCTGCCCACTTTGGTGGTCGGCGACCGGCTGGTGGTGACCAAATATCCCTATGGCTTCAGCTGGGTCACGCCGACCTTCCACATATTGCCGCACATGCAGGGCCGCTTCCTCGGCCGGCTGCCCGAGCGCGGCGACGTGGTGATCGTCACCCCGCCCGGCACCAATACCGACTATATCAAGCGCGTGATCGGCCTGCCCGGCGACACGATCGGGGTGCGTGCCGGCATCGTCTATCTGAACGGCAAGGCGATCCCGCGCCGGGCGATGGGCGATCGCTACATCCCGGTCGATCCCAACACCCGCTGCGACGACGATCATTATCACGGCTTCCTGGCCGAGCGCGGCGGCAAGCAATATTGCCGCCTGCCGATCTTCCGCGAGACGCTGCCCAATGGCCGCTCGTACGACACGGTCGATCTCGGCTTCAAACCCGGCCGCGGCGACAACTACCCCGAGATCCGCGTACCCCAGGGCAAGGTGTTCCTGATGGGCGACAATCGCGACAATTCGGCTGACAGCCGCTTCCCGCTCAGCCAGAACGGCCTGGGCGGCCCGGTGCCCTGGGAGAATATCGGCGGCCGCGCCGAGTTCATCACCTTCAGCCTCGACGGCAGCGCCAGCTGGAACCCGCTGACCTGGCCGCAAAGCTTCCGCCCCGGCCGCGCCGGCACCACGCTCCATCCGCAACGGGACAGCCACTAATGAGTGATCCGCTCGCTTCCGATAAGGTCCATGTCGTCCAGGAGCCGGGGCCCAACGAGCTGCGCGACCCTGTGGTCCGCGCCGAGCTGAAAAAGGCCAGCGTGTGGTTCGGCATGGCGATCGCCGTCGCGCTGGTGGTGCTGCTGATCCAGCCGCTGCTGATCATCTTCGGCGGTCTGGTCTTCGCTTCGATGCTCGACGGCGGCGCGCGTTTGCTCGGCCGCATCCTGCCGATCCCGCGCACGCTGCGCCTCGTCATCGTCATTCTGCTGGTGATCGCCTTCTTCGGCGGCATCTTCTACCTCACCGGCGTGCAGATCTCGGCCCAGGCCGAGCAGCTGCGCACCACGCTGGAGGTTCAGGCCAACAAGGTCGCGCAATGGGTCTCCGAGCTCGGGCTGATGCCCGGCCGCTCGGATCTGACCGGCCTCGTCCAGCAGGCGCTGGGCAGCGTCGGCAAGCTCACCTCGGCGGTCGGCTCGGTGTTCGGCGCGGTCTCGTCCTTCCTGATGATCGTGATCATCGGCCTGTTCGTGGCGCTGGAGCCGCGCATCTATGAGCGCGGCCTGCAATGGATGGTGCCGTCCGACTCGCGCGACCAGTTCGCGCTGACGATCAGCCGCATGGCCACCACGATGCGCCGCCTGCTCGCCGGGCGCCTGCTCGGCATGTTGTTCGAGGGCGTGCTCACCGCCATCTGCCTGTGGCTGGCCGGCGTGCCGATGGCGCTGCTGCTCGGCATCATCACCGGCGTGCTCGCCTTCATCCCGAATATCGGCGCCTTCGTCTCCGGCGTGCTGATGGTCTCGGTCGGCTTCAGCGCCGGCACCGATACCGGCATCTGGGCGATCATCATCTATTTCGGCGTCCAGAATTTCGACGGCTATGTCGTGCTGCCGCTCGTCGCCAAGCGCACGGTGGACATGCCCCCGGCGCTCACCCTGTCGTCGCAGATCCTCGCCAGCACCCTGTTCGGCGTGCTCGGCCTGGCGCTCGCCGATCCGATCGTCGCGATGATCAAGGTCGCGCTGGAGAGCGAGGCGGAGCGCGCCGCCCGCGCGGTGGACGAGCATGGCCCCCGGCTCAAATGGCGGGCCCGCCTGCGCAAGGGCTATGAGGACGACGCGCCGGCGCCGCTCGCACCGCCGACGACCGGCACGGCATGATCCTCTACGACTATTTCCGCTCCTCGGCGGCCTATCGCGTCCGCATCGCGCTCAACCTCAAGGGCGTGGCCTATGAACGGCGCGACGTGATGCTGCTCGAGAACCAGCAGCGCAGCCCCGAGCATCTCGCCCGCAACCCGCAGGGCCTGGTGCCGGCGCTCGACACCGGCGAGGGCGTGCTCACCCAGAGCCTGGCGATCATCGAGTGGCTCGATGCCCGCTATCCCGAGCTGCGGCTGATCCCCGCCGATCCCGATGCCCGCGCCGCGGCGGTGGCGCGCGCGCTGGTCGTCGCGGCGGACATCCACCCGCTCAACAATCTGCGCGTGATGCGCCGGCTGAAGGAAATGGGCCTGGACGAGGCGGCGCGGAACGACTGGACGCGCCACTGGATCGTCGAGGGCTTTGCCGCGTTGGAGGCGATGGCGGGCGACGGCCCGTTCCTCGGCGGCGCCGCTCCCGGCGTCGCGGACCTCTTCCTGGTGCCGCAAATGTACAACGCCCGCCGTTTCGACACGCCGCTCGGCGACTTTCCCCGGCTCGTCGCGATCGACGCGGCCGCCACCGCGCTGCCGGCCTTCGCCGCCGCCCATCCCGACGCCGTGGCGCCCAAGTGAGGTTCCGCCTTCTAAGCCCCTCCCCCTCGGGGGAGGGGAGGGGCTTCATATTGGCGACAGCATTCCTCCTCCCGCTTCCCGCCTTTGCCCAGGCCCAGCAAGCCGATCCGCAGGATTCCGATACGATCGTCGTCACCGGCCGCGGGCTCGAAGCGCCGCCGGGCGATGCCGCCTATGACGTGGTGACGATCGATCGCGCGCGGATCGCCGGTACCGCGAGCGGGCGGCTCGAGGATGCGCTGCGCGATGCCGCCGGGCTCGCCCAGTTCCGCCGTTCCGATTCGCGCTCGGCGCATCCCACCTCGCAGGGCGTCACGCTGCGCGGCCTTGGCGGCAATGCCTCCAGCCGCGCGCTGCTGCTGCTCGATGGCGTGCCCCAGGCCGATCCGTTCGGCGGCTGGGTCGCGTTCCCGGCCTATCTGCCCGGCCGGCTTGCCGGCGCCCGCATCGTGCGCGGCGGCGGCAGCGGCTATGCCGGCCCCGGCGCGCTTGCCGGCACGATCGAGCTGGAGAGCGGCAGCCCGGCGCAGCTCGGCAGCCTCGGCCTCGACGCGCTCTATGGCAGCCGCGACAGCATCGACCTCTCGGGCGTCGGCGCGGCGCCGCTCGGGCGCGGCTTCGTCACGCTCGCCGGCCAATATGCCCGGGGCGACGGCTTCACACCGATCGTCGAGCGAAATCGCGGCTCCGTCGATCGCCCCGCCCCCTATGAGCAGGCCGCCGTTGCGCTGCGCGCCGTCACCGATCTCGGCGGCGATACCGAGCTCCAGGCCAATCTCTCCGCCTTCACCGATCACCGCGACCGAGGCGTCGACTTTACCCGGGTGAAGAGCGAAGGCGCCGATGCCAGTATCCGCCTGGTCGGGCGCGGTCGCTGGGGTTGGTCGGCGCTCGCCTATCTCCAGACGCGTGGCTTCGCCTCGGGCTTCGCCAGCGTCAACGACACGCGCACCACTGCCACTGCCAGCCTCGACCAATATGCTGTGCCCGCCACCGGCATCGGCGCGCGCGTCGAGATCGCCCCGCCGGTCGGTGGCGGCGTCACGCTCCGCCTCGGCAGCGACCTGCGTCGCGTCTCGGGCCAGACCGAGGAGCTGTTCACCTATGTCGCCGGCAGCCCCACCCGCCGCCGCGTCGCCGGCGGGCAGAGCCTGACGCTCGGCGGCTTCGCCGATGCCAGCTATGAAAGCGGTCCACTCACGCTCAGCCTGGGCGGCCGGCTCGACCACTGGAGCATTACCGGCGGATCGCTGCTCGAGACGCCGTTGGCACCGGGCCCGATCGTCACCAACAGCCGCTTCCCCGATCGCGACGGCTGGGAAGCCACCGGCCGCGCCGGCCTTGCCTACCGGTTCGGTGCTATGACCTTGCGCGCCGCCGGCTATCGCGGCTGGCGCCTGCCGACGCTCAACGAACTCTACCGCCCGTTCCGCGTCGGCGCCGATGCGACCGCCGCCAATGCCGCACTCGATCCCGAGCGGCTGACCGGCGCCGAGATCGGCGCGGACTGGCGCCCTACCGGCACGCTGACCTTCCGCGCCACCGGCTATTGGAACCGCCTCACCGGCGCGATCGCCAATGTCACGCTGGCGCAGGGGCCGGGGACCTTTCCGGGCGTCGGCTTCGTCTCGGCGGCGGGCTTCTACCGTCAGCGCCAGAATCTCGATGCGGTGACCGCCAGGGGCGCCGAGCTCGACGGCCGCTGGGTCTCGGGCGATTTCAGCCTCGGCGCGTCCTATGCGTTCACCGATTCGCGCGTCTCCGCTTCGGGTGCCGCGGCTTCGCTCGACGGCCTGCGCCCCGCCCAGACCGCGCGCCACCAGGCCAGTGCTACGCTCGGCTGGAGTCATGATGCGGCGGGTGCCTCGCTCACTGCGCGCTATGCCGGCCCGCAGTTCGAGGACGATCAGAACAGCCGCACGCTGAAGGGCGCCTTCACGCTCGACGCCACTGCCGCGCTGCCGCTTACCCGCAGTTTCGCGCTCCAGGCGCGGGCGGAGAATATCTTCGATGCCGAGGTCCAGGCCGGGATCAGCGGCCCCGGCGTGATCGAGCGCGCGATGCCGCGAACCTTGTGGCTGGGCGCGCGGCTGCGGCTGCGCTGAGCCTTGCACTCCCCTCCCTGGAAAGGAGGGGAATGGTCAGCGGTCCCCCACCACCCGGTCGAACAGCGCAAGATACTCCGCGATCGGATCGCCACCCGTCACGAACGGTTCCGGCCGAACCGCATCGGGGCCCAGCCAATGGTCGAGCGCCGCGACCAGTCCATCGGCATCCTCGCGGTCGATCACCGTGCCGAGCGCCGGGCTATGGACGATCTCGCGCACCGCCACGCTCGATTCGGTCGAGACCACCGGCGTCCCCACCGACAGCGCCTCGCGCAGCACGCCGGGCACGCCTTCATAGTCCGACGTCAGCACCGCCACCGCCGCGCCCCGGAGCGCGGGGAGGGGATCGCCGGCATGGCCGGGCATTGTCACCCGGTCGACCAGCCCCAGCGCCGCTACCTGCGCTTCGAGGGCCGCCCGCGCGCCGCCCTCGCCGAGCAGCAGCAGCTTTACCTGCTGGTCCGCGAGCCGGGGCAGGGCGGCGAGCAGCCGGTCCCAGCGCTTCTGCGGCTCGAGCCGGCCGACGCCGATCAGGTAGCGCCCCGCCGGCAGCACGACCGGCGCGGCGTCGGCGATGATGCGGGCGGGCGGATTGGCGATCACGCTCACCCGATCCGCCGGCATGCCCATCTCCGCGATCGCCTCGGCCGCCATTGCCGGGGTCATCGCCACGACATGGTCGAGGAAGCGCGGGTGCAGCTTCAGCCATTGCCGGTAGCGCCACGCCGCGCCCGGCGAGAGCTCGTGCCGGACCAGCGCGTTGGAAACCTTGCCGACGATCGGCGGCGACGCGCGGCCCAGCCGCAGCCGGGCAAGCGCAGTGACGCCGGTATAGCGGTTGCCCGGGCAGAAGAGCAGGTCCGGTCGCGCCCGCCGGACTTCGCCGGCGAGCCGGAACAGCGACTGGTGGCGCGGATCGCCGAGTTCGACCAGGTCGATCCCGTCGGGGATTTCAGCCGCCAGCGGGCCCTCGCGGCTGCCCAGCACCAGCGTCACCTTGCGCCCGGCCTGCAGCCATCCCGCGGCCATGCGCAGCATCGCGCGCTCCACACCGCCGCCCTGCAGTCGCTGGGCATAGGTGAGGATATGCTGTGCCGTTTTGTTTTGGGTGCAGTGCAACATAAACCCTTGCGGATTGCCACTCTTACGCCCAAATCGCCCCCGCAATAAACCGCATTCTGCTGTCACCAGCCATTTTCGCGTCGTGTGAACTGGGGGGCTGAACGCCGCAAGACGCGGGTAAACTGCTGTAATATGCCCGTTATCCGGGCAGCGGAAGTGAATCGGTGAACGAACCCAGTCTGGAGGCTTCGGTGAACACGAGCGTTGTCGAGGCCGTCCCCCTCCCGGGCGCGCCCGATCTTGCGGGCCTGGAACCCGTCGAGAAGATCAAGCGTCGCTGGCCGGCCATCGTCGGCGGCGCGCTGACGTTGCTGATGATCGTGGCGCTTGGGCGCGAGCTGTTCGGCTCGGGTCTGCAGGGCCTGTATCGCAACCTGCCGACCAATCCGCTCTTCTACATGGTCTTCGCGCTCTATTATGTGGGGCCGCCGACCTTCGACTACATCATCTTCAAGCGCCTCTGGCAGATCCCGCTCGCCGGGCTCGCCGCGCTCCACAAGAAGCGCATCTCGAACGAAGTGCTGTTCGGCTATTCGGGCGAGGCCTATTTCTACGCCTGGGCGCGCCAGCGCACCCAGATGGTGGCAGCGCCCTTCGGCGCGGTGAAGGACGTGATGATCCTCTCCGCCATCGCCGGCAACGCGATCACCCTGATCATGATGCTGGTCGGCCTGCCGCTCTATCTCGGGCTGGTGCCACCGGCGTGGAAGCTCGCGGTGATCGGCTCGGTCGCGGCGCTGGTGCTGATGTCGGTGCCGTTCCTGATCTTCTCCAAGCGCGTCTTCTCGCTGCCCCGCCGCGAGCTGTGGTGGGTCTTCCTCGTCCACTGCGCGCGCATCGTCACCGGCTCGCTGCTGGTTGCGCTCGCCTGGCACCTGGCGATGCCGAACGTCTCGATCGGCGTGTGGCTGATGATGGCCGCCGGCCGCCTGCTGGTCTGGCGCCTGCCGCTGGTGCCGAGCAAGGAAGCCGCCTTCGCCGCGATCACCGGGGTGGTGATCGGCCAGGGCTCGGCGATGTCCGAGCTGATGGCGCTGATCGCCGGCCTCACGCTCATCACCCACGTCACGCTGATCGGGGGATTCAGCGTCCAGGCCCTGCTCACGAGGAACAAGCAGCCATGATCCGCCCGCTGGCCCGCCTGCTCATTGGCGGCGGCACTGCCGCCGCGCTAGCCTTCGCCGCGACTCCCGCCGCCGCGCAGCAGGACCCGGTCGACGGTACCTGCGCGATTCCGGGGGGCACGCGCCTCTATGTGAATATCGAGGGACTGAAGGACCGTACCGGCCGCCTGAAGCTCGAGCTCTATCCGCCGAACGAGACCGACTTCCTGCGCGACGACACGTCGCTCAAGAAGGAGAACAAGCCGTTCCGCCGGATCTGGGCACCGATGCCCGCTTCGGGCCAGGTCCGCCTGTGCATCCGCGCGCCCTATGCCGGCACCTGGGCCGTGCTGTTCACGCATGACCGCGACGGCAAGAACAAGTTCAACTTCTGGGAAGACGGCGCGGGTTTCCCGAGCAACCAGAAGCTCGGCCGCAGCCGGCCCAAGGTGCGCCAGGCGCTGGTCAATGTCGGCGCCGGCGGTGGACAGATCACGATCAAGGCTCAATATCTGAGGGGCCTGGGCGGCTTCGGCCCGCTCGACGACTAAGGAAGGTGCGGCGCATGCGCATCGTCGACGTCAACGAGTTCTACTCCCCCACCGGCGGTGGGGTGCGGACCTATCTCGATCGCAAGATGGGGATCATGGCCGATATGGGCCATGAGCTGATCGTCATCGCGCCCGCGCTCCAGAACGCGATCGAGGAGCGTCCCGGCGGCGGCAAGATCTACTGGGTCAAGGCGCCGCCGCTGATCCTCGACCGCAACTACGGCATCTTCGTCCTCGACGAGCCGATCTGGAACCTGCTCGACGAACTGAAGCCCGACATCGTCGAGTGCAGCTCGCCCTGGCGTCCCGGCTGGACCGTGGCCCGGTGGCAGGGCGACGCGGTGAAGGTGTTCTTCGCGCATGGCGACCAGATCGGCGCCTATCCGCAGCGCTGGCTCGATAGCGTGGCGACGCCGATCCAGGTGGAACAGGCCTTTGCCTGGTACACCCGCTACATGAACGACTTCCTCAAATATTACGACGCGTTCGTCACCAACGGCCCGGCGCTCGCCAAGCGGTTCCGCCGGCGCGGGATGACGGTGCATGCGTCGATGCCGCTGGGGATCGAGCGGCAATGGTTCTCGCCCGATCTGCGCGACGAGAAATTGCGCGAGGCGTTGCTGGCCCAGCTTGGCCTGCCGCCCGAGGGGCATCTGCTGCTCGGCCTCGGCCGCCACCACAAGGAAAAGCGCTGGCCGCTGGTGATCGACGCCGTCGAGGCCGCGGCGAACGATCTGCCCGTCGGCCTGATGCTGATCGGCGACGGTCCGCAGCGCGGCGCGCTCGAAAAGCGCATCGCCGGCAGCCCCCACATCAAGATCTTTCGCCCGGTCTATGACCGGGTCCGCTTCTCGCGGATCATGGCGAGCTGCGACGCGCTGATCCATGGCTCCGACGCCGAGCCCTTCGGCCTGGTTGCTTCGGAGGCGCTCGCCTCGGGCCTGCCGCTGATCGGTCCGGACGAGGGCGGGTTCGCCGAGATCGCCGAGCCGCCCTTCGCCGAGACCTATCGCGCCCGCGACACCTATTCGGCCGCCGATGCGATCCGCCGGATGTTCGCGCGCGAGCCGGCTCTGCTCCGCAACGCCGCGCGCATCGCCGCCGGCAAGGTGCGCAGCGACGCCGATCACGCCGCCGAGCTGATGGCCTATTATGAAGGCTTGCTCGAAGCCAAGCGCGGCGGCGCCTTGGCGGCTGCCGGCAATTCATAGACGGCGATGAGCAGGTCGCCGAGCGGCCAGCGCCCACGCAGGCGATAGCCCATTTCTTCCATGCGCTTCACCGCCAGCCGGTGCGAGTCCATGCGCTCGCCATAATAGGTCGGGCGCATCACCACGATCTCGGGCTTTTGCGCGAAGATGCGGTCGATCTCCTGCAGCTGGTCGACGCCCAGCGCGCCATTCTCGCGTTCGCGCGACAAGTGGCTCGGGAAGATCCACGGCGTCACCGTGCAGCGCCCGGTATAGCTGTAGAGGATCGCGTTGCCCGAATAGACGTACATGCAGCCGCTGCCATGCCCGATCGCATCGGCCAGCGCATCGAGCTGCTCGGCATTGCCGCGGTGCCACTTGGCGCTCCACGCGGTATATTCGCCACCGAAACAGGCCGCGAGCAGCATCGCCGGGGCCAGCCATTTCCGGCCGAACGCGGTGCCGCCCAGATAGCCCGCGCAGCACAGGCTCGCCGGAACCAGCACCGGCAGCGCGTAATGGTTGAACCAGCTGCCGAACACGAGCAGGCCGATGACGGCGGCGATCAGCCAGCCGAAGAACAGCGCGCGCACCGGATGCTCGCTCTGCTCCTTCACCGGCACGTGGCGTGACAGGCCCGAGACGATCAGCAGCAGCCCCAGGATCAGCGCGATCTTGAGGAAGGCGCGCAGCAGCACCAGCGGCGGATCGCTCAGCCGGTCCACGATCGATCCGAAATTGGCGTAGAACCAGGCGTCGCCATGGCCGAGCAGGATGAAGGCGGCCCATACCGCCAGCGTCGGCAGCCATACCGCCGCAGCCCACAGGCAGGCGCGGCGAAGGACATGGACGATGCTGGTGCCCAGCTTCACTTCGCGCCAGATCAGCCACAGGCCGAGGAACATCGCCTCGAACACCACCGAATATTTCACCTGCATCGCCACGCCGACGATCAGCATCGCGAACATCGCGCGCTGGACACGGGCATGGTCGTCGCTGCGGTCCTCCGGGGTCGGCACCACGAGCAGGAAGGCCCAGGCCATCAGCAGGTTGTAGAATACCGGCGCCTGGCCGCCCTGGCCGTCGGCGAAGTTGATCATGAACAGATAGAGCAGCGCCGAAACCAGCGCGCCCTTGCCCCAGCCGGCCTTCTCCGCCAGCCGCGCGATCAGCAGCGCGGTACCCACCACGCAGGCCAGCGCCATCGCCTGGTAGATCCAGATCCCCGCCGGTACGCCGAAGGCGGCGGGCAGCAAATAGATCAGGAACAGGCCAACCGGCTTGCGGTCCCACACATCGACGAACGGCACCGCGCCGTGCAGCATCTGCTGCGCGGTGACGAAGTAGAACTCCTCATCGACATGGACCACGGGGTTGCCGAAGGTCAGCGCACGCACCGCCACGGCGGCGAGCAACAGGATCGACCAGCGCGGCAGCGCCGCGATCGTCGCGCCAAGGTCGGTCAGGCGAGTCGTCCGGCTCCCCAGCACTTCGGACTTGCTTGCCATCAGGAGCGCGGAGCCCCGGGCGGAAGGTGATACGGCATTAGGTTCGATAGGGCCTTGTTGCGTGCGATTGAAGGCGTGCTTAGCCTCGTCCGGGCCTGCTGTCACGAACTCGACACGCGCGCGGGGCAAGGCTGCGACCAAATCAGTTAGGGACGCCACGAATGACGCTTCGCATCGACCGCCGCTCGCTTATCCTCACCGGCACGCTCGGCCTTGGCGCGCTCGCCATCCCGGGCTTCGCGCTGGCGCAGGCGCTGGCCAAGGGCTTCACCCATTCGGTTGCCAGCGGCGAGCCGGGTCCGGATACGATGCTGCTGTGGACGCGCTATGTCCCCGCCGATGGCGGCGCGGTGAAGCTCAAGGCCGAGATCTCGCGGACCGAGGATTTCGCGAAGATTGTCTCGGGCGGCGAGCAGATCACCGGCCCGTGGCGCGATCACACCGCCAAGATCACGGTCGACGGCCTGACCCCCGGCACCAGCTATTTCTACCGCTTCGTCGCGCCGGACGGCAGCTACTCGCCCGTCGGTCGCACCAAGACGCTGCCCGCCGGCAACGTCGCGAAATACGGCATCGCGGTCTTCTCCTGCTCGAACATGCCCTATGGCTATTTCAACGCCTATGGTCATGCCGCGGCACGCGGCGACATCGACCTGTGGCTCCACCTCGGCGACTATCTCTACGAATATGCCAAGGGCGGCTATGCCCCGGCCGGCGGCGCGGTCGGCGGCCGCTGGCCCGAGCCGGCGACCGAGATGATCCATCTCGCCGACTATCGCCTGCGCTATGCCAGCTATCGCTCGGACCCGGACCTGCAGGAGCTGCACCGGGTCAAGCCGATGCTCGCGCAGATGGACGATCACGAGAGTGCCAACAACAGCCGCGAGATGAGCGCGCAGAACAACCAGCCGGGCGAAGCCGACTGGAACGACCGCAAGGCTGCCGCGCTCCAGGCCTACAAGGAATGGATGCCGGTCTCGGAAACGCCCTGGGCCAGCTATGATGTGGGCGGCCTCGCCACGCTGTTCCGCACCGAGAGCCGCCTGCTCTATCGCAGCGACGAGCCCGAGATCGGCGCGATGCTCCGCTCGGCCGATGCGCAGAAGGAGCTGATCGCCTTCCGCGACGGCGCGCTCCAGGATCCGGCGCGCACCATGCTCGGCACCGAGCAGGAGATCTGGCTCGGCCATGCGCTGAAGAAGTCGGTCCGTGCGGGCCAGAAGTGGCAGGTCGTCAATTTCGGCACGATCATGGGCAAGCAGCGCGTGCCCGAGCAGGCGCTGGACTGGGTCAAGCCCGATGCCTCGGCCGGCACCAAGGCCTATGTCCAGGCGGGTGTGATGGCGAGCAAGCTCGGCATCCCCTCCGACCTCGACAATTGGGGCGGCTTCCCCGCCGCCCGCGCGCGCTTCCTCAAATCGGCGCAGGCGGCCAACGCCAATCTGCTCGTGCTCTGCGGCGATAGCCACAATGCCTGGGCGTTCGATCTCGGCCAGGACGGCAAGCCAGCCGGCGTCGAGTTCGCCGGCCACGCGGTCAGCTCGCCGGGCTATGAGCAGGCCATCGCCACCGATCCCAAGGTGGTCGCCGCCGCGCTCGTCGCCGCCAGCCCCGAGCTGAAATGGTGCGACACCAGCCGCCGCGGCTACATGGCGCTGACGCTCACCCCGGAGAAGGCGAGCAACGACTGGGTGATGATGGACACGATCACCCAGCGCTCGCTCAAGGCCAGTATCGGCCACACCGCCGTGGTGACCCGCGGCCGGAATGTGATGGCGTAACCCTTCTTCTCCCTCTCCCCTCCGGGGAGAGGGTTATAAGAGAAGCGCCGCCGCCGCCAGAATAACCGCTCCCCCCAGCACCGCTCCGGCGATCCATCCCGCACCCGCCCGGATCGCCGCGGCCGTCGCGGCATCGCCGGCCGGCTCCGCCTCGATCCGCCGGATCGCCGCGCGGATCAGCCGCGGGGCATCGTCGCCGAGCCCGGCCAGCGCCCAGGCAAGCGCGCCGCCGCTCGCCGCCAGCCGGCCGGGCGCGAAGCGGTCCGCCACCAGTCGCGCCTGCGCCCGCCCGATCGCCCCTGACAGGTCGAAGCCCGGCGCGATCCGGCTGAGCAGGCCGTCCATCGTCACGAACGCCTTGAACACGAGCAGCAGGTCGGGCGGCATCACCAGCCCTTCCTCGCCAAGCAGCCGCAGGAAGTCGGGCACCATCTCGGCCATCACGATGCGCCCGCCGCCATGGCGCTGGACGATCTGCTCGGCGGCGCGGTCGATCGCGCGGCGCGGCACGCCGTGCCCGTCGGACCACAGCGCCAGCGTATCCGCCAGCGCGCGCGGGTTGCCCGAGGCGAGCGACATCACGAAGCCCAGGAACTCCTCGCGCCGCTGCGGCCCGACATGGCCGATCGAGCCGAGATCGAGCAGCGCCAGCCGGTTGCCGGGCAGGCAAAGCAGGTTGCCAGGATGGGGATCGCCGTGGAAGCGGCCGTGGATCAGCACCATTTCGATGACCAGATCGGCGCCAAGCTCGGCGATCGCCTTCGGATCGATGCCGTGTTCGGTCAGCGCTTCCGCCGAGAGCGGCTTCACCCCCTCGACATAGTCCATCACCAGCAGTGTCTCGCTGGTCCAGTCCCAATGGATGCCGGGCACCAGCACGTCCGGCCGGGCGATCAGGTCCTCGCGGATCCGGTCGGCGTTGCGGCCCTCCTGGGTGAAGTCGAGTTCCTCGAGCATTGCCTGGCGCAACTGCCGGGCAAGCGTCACCGGTTCGAAGCGCCGCGCCTCGGCGCTGCTCCGCTCGACCAGAGCCGCCAGCTCGGCGATCAGCCGCATATCGGCTTCCATCGCCTTGCGGATGCCCGGCCGGCGGACCTTGAGCACCACTTCGCGCCCGTCCTTCAGCTGCGCCCGGTGGACCTGCGCCATCGATGCGGCGGCGAGCGGGATCGCGTCGAAGCGCGCGAACGCCGCTTCGGGCGGTTCGCCCAGCGCGTCCTCCACTGCCGCGCGGATCGTCTCGAAGTCGAGCGTCGGCGCATCGCTGTGGAGCTGCTCCAGCTCGGCGATCCAGTCGGGCGGCAGCAGGTCGCCGCGCGTCGCCAGGATCTGGCCGATCTTGACGAAGCTCGGCCCCAGCGTCTCCAGCGCGAGCCGGGTGCGGCGGGGCAGGGGCAATGCACCGGTATCGGGCGCCTCGCCTTCGCTGGCGAATCCCAGCCGGGCGAGCAGCACGCCCAGCCCGAAGCGGGTGGCGACTCCGGCAATCTCGCGCACCCGCGCCTGGTCGCGGGCCGTGGCGGCAATCAGCTTGATCATGCCCCCGCCAACGCCGGCGGGGCGCGAACGCTCCCGTCAGCCGGCGCGGCGCTCATGGCTGAGCAGATAGTGTTTGGCCTCGAGCCCGCCCGCGAAGCCGGTCAGCTTGCCGGTCGATCCAATCACCCGGTGGCAGGGCGCGACGATCGAGATCGGGTTGCGGCCATTGGCGGCGCCCACCGCGCGCGACGCCTTGGGCCGGCCGAGCTTGATCGCGATCTCGCCGTACGAGCGCGTCTCGCCGAACGGGATCGCGAGCAGCTCGGCCCAGACCGACTTCTGGAAATCGGTCCCGCGGAAATCGAGCGGCAGCTCGAAGCGGGTGCGGGTGCCGGCGAAATATTCGCGCAGCTGCGCCGCGGTGGCTTCGAGTACCGGATGCGCGCCGTCCTCGGCAGTGGCGCCGAGCTTGACGCGATCAGGCGCGTCATTCTCCCACAGGATCGCGACGAGCCCCTTGTCGCTGGCGACAAGGGTGAGTGCGCCGACGGGCGAGGCGATGGTCTTGGTCGACAGGGTCATGGCTGGTCTCCTTGACCCCGATATGGCCGGCCGCGCCGGGAATCGCTTCCCGGCGCTTGCCACCAAAGCGTCAGTCGAGCGACTTCGACGCCTGCTCGAACATGTCCTTGCTCAGCCCCGGCGTCGCGACGATCCGCTCGAGCTCGGCGCGCATCTTGGCGGCGCGAGCGGCGTCGAAGCGCTTCCAGCGGCCGAGCGGCGGCACCAGCTTCGCCGCGGTCTGCGGGTTGAGCCGGTCGAGCGCGATCAGCTGGTCGGCGACGAAGCGATAGCCCCGGCCCGAGACGTCGTGGAACGCGCGCTGGTTGACGCTGAACGCGCCGATCAGCGCCCGCGCCCGGTTCGGGTTGGCCAGCGTGAAGTCCTTGTGCGTCGCCAGCGCCTCGACCGCCTGCGCCGCATCGTCGCGCGACGACAGCGCCTGGGTCTGGAACCATTTGTCGAGCACCAGCGCATTGCCCTGGTAGCGCTGGTAGAAGGCGTCGAGCGCCGCCGCGCGCTTGTCCGAACTGCTATTGACCAAGGTGGTCAGCGCGCCCTGGCGATCGGTCATGTTGTCTGCCGCCTCGAACTGGCCGAATGCCAGCTCGGCCGCGTCCGAAGCGCCGCTCGCCGCGATATAGCCGAGCGCCACCGTCTTCACGCGGCGCGCGCCCTTGGCCGACGGCGAATATTCGAAGCAATTGGCCTGCGCCCCGTCATAGGCCGCGCGCCACTCGGCGTTGAGCGCCTTGCCCAGGTCCGCGCGCAGCGCCTCGCGCGCCGCGAAGATCGCGTCGGGATCGACCATGCTCATCTGGTCACCGATGAAGCTGTCCGAGGGCAGCAGCACCGCCTCGGCGACAAAGGCCTTGTCGAGCGCCGCATCGTTCAGCGTGCCGCGCACCGCCTCGATCACCGCGTCATGCTCGCCCTTGCCGGTGGCCACCGCGGCGACCAGCGTGTCGAGCATCAGCTGCTGCATCGCCTCGTAGCGGGCGAAGGGATCGTCGTCATGCGCCGAGAGGAAGGCGAGGTCCTTGGCGGTGCGGTTGGTCTCGACCACCACCGGTGCCGAAAAGCCGCGGTTGATCGACAGCACCGGCGCCTCGGAGAGGTTCTCGAACACGATCTCCTGCGCGGCGTCCTTCAACAGGATCAGCTGCTCGTCGCACATCGGGCGCCCGGTATGCGCGCCGAACAGCTTGAGCTTGAGCGGCAGCACCATCGGCTCCTTGACCGGCTGGCCCGGCGTCGGTGGCACGGTCTGCGCGAGCTTGAGGCGCGCGCGCCCGCCTTCCTGGGTCAGGTTGGCCGAGACGCGCGGCGTGCCCGCCTGGCTGTACCAGCGGCGGAACTGCGTCAGGTCGACTCCGCCGGCTTCCTCCATGCACAGCACGAAATCCTCGCAGGTCGCGGCGGTGCCGTCGAACCGGTCGAAATAGAGGTCGGTCGCGGCGCGGAACTTCTGCGGGCCGAGGATGGTCGACATCATCCGGATCACTTCGGCGCCCTTGTTGTAGATGGTCGCCGTGTAGAAGTTCGAGATCTCGATATATTCGTCGGGGCGCACCGGATGCGCGAGCGGCCCCGAGTCCTCGGGGAACTGCGATGCGCGCAGTCCGCGGACATCCTCGATCCGCTTGACTGCCTTCGAACCCTGGTCGCCCGAGAAGCTCTGGTCGCGGAAGACGGTGAAGCCTTCCTTCAGCGAGAGCTGGAACCAGTCGCGGCAGGTCACGCGGTTGCCCGACCAGTTGTGGAAATATTCGTGCGCCACCACCGCGGCGATCGCGTCATAGTCGTAATCGGTGGCGGTGTCGGGATCGGCGAGGATGTAGCGGCTGTTGAAGACGTTCAGCCCCTTGTTCTCCATCGCGCCGAAATTGAAATCGTCCACCGCGACGATGTTGAACACATCGAGGTCATATTCGCGGCCATAGACGGTCTCGTCCCACGCCATCGACAGCTTGAGCGCATGCAACGCGTGGTCGGTCTTGGGCAAATCGCCTTCGCGCACCCAGATGCCCAGCTCGACCTTGCGGCCGCGCATCGTGGTGAAGCTGCCCTTGTTCGCCACCAGATCGCCGGCGACCAGCGCGAACAGATAGCTCGGCTTGGGGAAGGGGTCGTGCCACTCGGCCCAGTGGCGGCCGCCGTCCAGCTCGCCCTGCGCGATCGGGTCGCCATTGGCGAGCAGCACCGGGAAGCGCGCCTTGTCGCCGGTCAGCCGGACCTTGTACTTCGACAGCACATCGGGCCGGTCCGGGAAGAAGGTGATGCGGCGGAAGCCCTCGGCCTCGCACTGGGTGCAGAGCATGCCCTGCGAGGCATAGAGGCCCTGCAGCTGGGTGTTGCGCTCGGGCGCGATCGTCACGACCGTCTCGATCACATGGTGCTCGCCGGTCAGCGGGATCACCAGGTCGGGACCGTCCATCCGCCAGCCCTGCGCCTCGACGCCGTCGACCTTGACCGACTCCGCCGCCAGCCCGTCGCCGTTCAGCACCAGCGGGCGGTCATGCGCGCCGCTCCGCTCCACCTTCAGCGTGGCGCGGACGATCGTGTTGGTCGCATCAAGAGCAAAGTCCAGCTCAAGCTCGGGGACCTGCCAGTCGGGAGCCCGGTACGCCTCGCGACGGGTGATGTGCGGGGTCTGCGGTGCGTTGAGTGCGTCTGCCATGATGTTTCGGATATAGGGGCAAGCGCGCGGCTCGCCACCTCGAAAATCAGTCGGTTGCGCCTGCGCCAGCCCGTGCTACCCAAGCGCCATACCGAGTTACCCATTCAGAGTTACCCGCCGAGAGGTTCCCCCCAAATGATCCGTACCACCACGCCGCTCGCCCTTGCGCTGATGCTGGCAATGCCCGCCTATGCCCAGAATGCGCCGGCGCCGGCCCCCGCCGCGGCGCCCACGCCGACTGCCGCCGAGCGCAACGCGATCATCAATGCCGAGCTGCCCGCCGACCAGGCCGCGCTCAAGAGCCATGTGATGTTCCTCGCTTCGGACGCGCTCAAGGGCCGCGAGGCCGGCAGCAACGAGTTCAACATCGCCGCGCAATATGTCGCCGCGCAATTCTACGCCGCGGGCCTCAAGCCGGCCGGCGACGAGGGCGGCTATCTGCAGAGCGTGCCGCTGGTGAACTACAAGCTCGAAGGCCCGGGCACGATGGCCTTCGCGCGCAAGGGCGGCCAGCCGGTCACGCTCGAATTCGGCAAGGACTTCATTTCCTCGGCGAACCCCGAGACGCCGAACTACACCGTTACCGCGCCGGTGGTGTTCGTCGGCTATGGCATCGTCGGCCAGGGCCGCGACGATTATAAGGGCGTCAACGTGAAGGGTAAGGTCGTCGCCTTCTTCGGCGGCGCGCCCGAGAGCTTCCCCGGCGAAGTCGCCGCCCATTTCTCCGGCGCCGGCGCCAAGTCCGAGATCGCCGCCAAGCACGGCGCGATCGGCTACATCACGCTCGAATCGCCGCGCACCGCCAAGCAGCGCCCGTTCGCCGTGCTCGCCAATTTCGCCACCCGCCCGCGCTTCACCTGGGGCAATGCCGACGGCACCGGCCATATCACTGCCCCGGGCGTTCCGTCGCTCGGCACGGTGAGCATGGCGGGCGGCGCCAAGCTGTTCGACGGTGCGAAGCAGAAATGGGAAGCAGTGCTCAAGGCTGCGGAGGCGGATACCGCCAAGTTCAAGGCCGAGGCGCTGCCGGTCAGCGTCTCCGTCGCCGCCAAGACCGCGCTCACCCCGGTTCAGAGCTACAATGTCGCCGGCATGATCCCCGGCACCGACCCGACGCTGTCGAAGGAAGTCGTCGTGCTCTCGGCGCACCTCGATCACATCGGCGTCGGCCGTCCGGACAAGACCGGTGACACGATCAACAACGGCGCGCTCGACGACGCCGTCGGCATCGCTTCGCTGATCGAGGAGGCCAAGCGCTTCAAGACCGCGGAAACCAGGCCGCGCCGCTCGATCCTGTTCCTCGCGGTCACCGCCGAGGAGAAGGGCCTGATCGGCTCGGACTATTTCGCCAACCACCCGACCGTGCCGCTGACCAGCATCGTCGCCGACGTCAATCTCGACATGCCGATCATCACCTACAAGTTCCAGGACGTGGTGGTGTACGGCGCCACCCACTCGACGCTCGGCCCGATCGTCGAGCGTGCCGGCAAGGCGATCGGCGTGCCGCTGTCGGACGATCCGCTGCCCGGCGAGAACATCTTCGTCCGCTCGGATCACTACAATTTCGTCCGCAAGGGCGTGCCGTCGGTCTTCCTGTGGCCGGGTGCCGGCGGCCCGGGCCGCGCGGCGATCGATGACTTCATGAAGAACCATTATCACCAGCCCTCGGACGAAGTCGGCCAGCTGCCGGCGATCGACTGGGAGTCGGGCGTGCGCTTCGTCGACGTGAACTATCGTATCGCCCGCGAGATCGCCGATGGCGACCAGAAGCCGGTTTGGAACAAGGGCGACTTCTTCGGCCTCACCTATAACGGCCCGGGCGCCAAGTGACCATGAAGCGCGCATTCCTGCTTGCCGCGACGCTGCTTGCGAGTTGTGCGCTTGTAGCTGGGCCCGCCTTCGCCCAGGACCTGGGCAAGGACGAGGCGGCGCTCAAGGCGCATGTCCAGTTCCTCGCTTCCGATGCGATGAAGGGGCGCGACACCGGTTCGCCCGAGCTGGCGATCGCCGAGCAATATGTCGCGGCGCAGATGCTCGCCGCCGGCCTCAAGCCGGCCGGGGTCGACGGCGGCTGGCTCCAGCCGGTGCCGCTGATCGCCTATAAGTCGGCCGATCACGGCACGCTCGCGCTCACCCGGGGCAAGGTCCTGACCGCGCTCGAATGGGGCAAGGACTATGTCGCCCGCGCGGTGTCGTCCAATCCCAAGGTCGCGGTTTCCGGGCCGGTCGTCTTCGCCGGCTATGGCAGCGAGGGCGAGTATAAGGAGCTGGACGTGAAGGGCGCGATCGTCGCGGTTCTGCGCGATTCGCCGCACAGCCTGCCGAGCGACATCCGCGCCCATTCGGCCCAGCCCGATCAGCAGGCGGCCGTCGCCGCGCGCCACGGCGCAATCGGGGTGATCCTGATCGAGGGCAATGCCCGCCACGCGATCTTCCCGTTCGCAGCCAGCGTCGGCTATGCGCAGAGCGAGGCGATGACCTGGGCCGGGTCGCAGAGCGGGGGCGGCGCGCCCGCCTTCGCCTATCTCGGCTTCGACGGCGCCGCCAAGCTGTTCGCCGGCTCGAAGATCAAGTGGGACGCCGTGCTTGCCGCCGACAAGGCGGACAGGAAGCTGCCGGTCGGCGCGCTCGGCGTCACCGCCACCGGCACCGCCAACACCGCGATCCGCACGCTCAGCGCCAACAATGTCGCCGGGATGCTGCCGGGCACCGACAAGGCGGGCGAATATGTCGTGATCTCCGCCCATCTCGATCATGTCGGCGTGGGCAAGCCCGATGCGACGGGCGACAAGATCTACAACGGCGCGATGGACAATGCCGTCGGCACCGCCTCGATGCTCGAAGTCGCCCGGCGCTTCCAGGTCGCGGGCAAGGCGCCGCGCCGCTCGATCCTGTTCGTCGCGGTGACGGCGGAGGAAAAGGGGCTGGTCGGCTCCGAATATTTCGCCGCCAACCCGACCGTGCCCAAGGGCTCGATCGTCGCCGACGTCAATCTCGACATGCCGATCCTCACCTATAATTTCGTCGATCTCGTCGCATACGGCGCGGATCGCAGCACGGTGGGCAAGATCGTCGAGACGGCGGCCGCGGCCGAGGGGGTCAAGCTGGTCCCCGATCCCGCGCCGGAAGAAGCGTCGTTCGTCCGCTCGGATCACTATAGCTTCGTCAAGGCGGGCATTCCCGCGGTCTCGCTCGATCTGGGGCCGGGCGGCCCCGGCGCGGCTGCGACCAGGGAGTTCCTCGACAAGCATTACCACCAGCCCTCCGACGAGGTCGGGCTGATCGACTGGAAGCAGGGGCTGCGCTTTGTCGGCCTCAACTATGCGATCGCCCGCGCGATCGCGGATGCCGAGGACAAGCCCGTGTGGAACAAGGGCGATTTCTTCGGCACGCTCTACAAGGGGCCGATGGCACAGTGAAACCGAACCGCATCTTCCTCGCCGCGGCGGCGCTGCTCGCGGCTCCGCTCGCCCTGGCGCAGACCGCGCCGCAGGCGCCCGCGCCCGCCGCCGCACCGCTCACGCCCGAGCAGGCGGCGCTCAAGGCGCATGTCCAGTTCCTCGCCTCCGACGCGCTGCGCGGGCGCGAGGCGGGGACGCGCGACTATGACGTGGCGGCGGAATATGTCGCGGCGGAGATGCTCAAGCTCGGCCTCGCGCCGGGCGCCAATGGCAGCTGGTTCCAGCCGTTCAAGCTGGTCGCCTACAAGCCGTCGGAAAAGGCGAAGTGGAGCCTGGTGCGCGGCGGCACCGAGATCCCGCTCCAGTTCGGCATCGACTTCGTCAACACGCCCGCGCCCGCCACGCCCGATTTCAAGGCGGAAGGCGGCGTGGTCTTCGCCGGCTATGGCATCGTCTATCCCGAGGGGAAGCGCGACGACTACAAGGGGCTCGACGTGCGCGGCAAGATCGTCGCGGTGCTGTCGGGCGTGCCCAAGGGCCTGCCCAACGAAGTCGAGGCGCATTTCGGCGATGACGACCAGAAGGCGCTGATCGCCCAGAAGAAGGGCGCGATCGCGGTGATCGTCGTGGAGTCGCTCGCCCAGCGCGAGCAGTTCCCGTTCGAGACCTTCGCCACCTATTACGACTATGAGCGCACCGGCTGGGCGCGGCCCGACGGCACCGCCTATGCCACCGCCGCCGGCGCGCCGCCGATCGGCTATATCGGCCAGGCCGGGGCCGAGAAGCTGTTCCAGGGCGGCAGGATCAAATGGGCCGACGTCCTCGCCGCGCAGCGCAAGGCGGCGCGGGTGCCGACCGGCGCGCTCACCGGCACGCTCAAGGTCGCCAGCAAGACCCGCCTCGTCACCCAGGGCACGCGCAGCGTGGTCGGGCTGATCCCGGGCTCCGATCCCGCGCTCAAGGACGAATATGTCGTCCTCTCCGCCCATCTCGATCACGTCGGCATCGGTGATCCGGTGAACGGCGATCGCATCTATAACGGCGCGATGGACAATGCGATCGGCGTCTCGACGATGCTCGAGGTCGCCCGCAAGTTCGTCGCCTCGGGCCAGAAGCCGAAGCGCTCGATGCTGTTCGTCGCGCTGGCGGCGGAGGAGAAGGGCCTGATCGGCTCGGACTATTTCGCCCATTACCCGCCGGTGCCCAGGGACAAGCTGGTCGCCGACGTCAACATGGACATGCCGATCCTCACCTATCCGGTCGAGGACCTCGTCGCGCTGGGCGGCGAGCGCTCCAGCCTCGGCCCGGTGATCGCGGCGGCGGCGGCGAGCGAGGGCCTCAAGGTCGTTCCCGATCCCGCGCCCGAGGAGATGTTCTTCGTCCGCTCGGATCACTACAGCTTCGTCAAGTCGGGCATCCCGGCCGTGTCGCTCGACACCGGGCCGGGCGGCGCGGGGGCCGAGGCGCAGAAGAAGTTCCTCGCCGAGAATTATCACAAGCCCTCGGACCAGATCGACCTGCCCTTCGACTGGAACTCGGCCGCCAAGTACATGCGGGTGAACTATGCCGTCGCCCGCGCCCTCACCGACGCGCCCGAGCGCCCGCGCTGGAACAAGGGCGACTTTTTCGGCGTCCAGTTCGGGGGCTATGGGGCGCAGTGATCTTTGACTCCCCTCCCTGGAAGGGAGGGGTTGGAGGTGGGTGGATGCACGCGATACGGTGGCCGCAAGCAATGCTGTTTCAGTATCGTCCGGACAAGACCCACCCCTCGGTCCCCTCCCTTCAAGGGAGGGGAAGCTAAATGCGCCTCCTGATCTTCGGCCCCGGCTATACCGCCAGCCGCCTGATCGCGCTGCTGGTGGATCGCGCCGATATCGCCACCGTCACCCGCGAAACCTTCGCCGGCCGCGCGGGCGACATCGCCCGCGCCACCCATATCCTCTCCACCGTTCCGCCCGGCGAGGACGATCCTGTCCTGGCCACGTACGGTGCCGAGATCGCCGCCTCGGGCGCGTGGATCGGCTATCTCTCCTCGACCGGCGTCTATGGCGACGCCGCCGGCGCCTGGGTCGATGAGAGCGCCCCCACCGGCACCGGCCGCCGCACCGCCCGCGCCCGGGTCGATGCTGCCTGGCTCGCCCTGCCGAACGCGCATGTCTTCCGCCTGCCCGGCATCTACGGCCCCGGCCGCTCTCCGCTCGACCGCATCCGCGCCGGTGCCGCGACGCGCATCGACGTCCCCGGCCAGGTGTTCAGCCGCGTCCATGTCGACGACATCGTCAGCGGCGTGATCGCCGGCTTCGACGGCCCGCCCGGCGCCTATAACCTCGCCGACGACCTGCCGGCGCCGCAGAGCGACGTGCTCGCTTATGGCTGCGCGCTACTGGGTCTTCCGGTGCCACCTTTGCTCCCGCTGGAGCAGGCCAATCTCAGCCCCCAGGCCCGCGCCTTCTATGCCGAGAACCGCCGCGTCGCGAACGGCAAGGCGAGGCGCGCGCTCGGCTGGACGCCGCGCTATCCCGATTACCGGTTCGGCCTGCGCGCCCTCAGCGCCACCACCAGCCCGGCGACCACCAGCACCGCGCCGCCCGCCGCCAGCCACGACCAGCGATAGCCTTCGAACACCGTCGAGAAGACCATCGCGATCACCGGGATCAGCACGCCGGTATACGCCGCCTTGGCCGGGCCGATCGTGCGGATCAGCCGGAAATACAGGCTGAAGCTCACCGCCGATCCCAGCACGCCGAGATAGAGGATGCCCAGCCCGTAGCTCGGCCGCGGGTCGAACACCGGCGCGCCGACCGTGGCGAGCGCGAACAGTGCATCGAGCGCCGCGCCGCTCAGCATCGCCCAGCCGAGCATCGTCGCCATCGGATAGGCCCTGGCGGTATCGGTCGCCTGCATGACATTGGCGGTCGAGGCGGACATCACCCCGATCAGCGCGATGCCGATCCCGAGCAGCGCCGCATGCGGCCCGACCGGGCTCAGCCGCGCCTCGTGGAGGAACAGCAGCGCGACGCCCGCCACCGCGATCACCGATCCGATGACCAGCTGCCGCCCCATCTTCTGGCCGAGGAAGATCCGCGCCAGCACCGCATTGGGCACCAGCAGCAGCGCATAGACCACTGCGACCACGCCCGAAGTGATGTGCTGCTCGGCGCGGTAGACGAAGTTGAAGTTGAACACGAACTGGGCGAGCCCGAGCAGCACCGCGAACCGCCAGCCGCGCGCGTTCATCCGCAGCCCGTCGCCGCGCAGCAGCGCCCAGACCAGCATCGCCACCCCGGCGACGGTGAAGCGATAGGTCACCGACCAGCTCGGCGGCACCACCGAAAGCTGGTCGCGGATCACGATCCAGGTCGATCCCCAGATCAGCGTGACGATCGCGAAGGGGATCAGAACGCTGAGGCGCGTCGATTGCGGCGCGGGCTCCGCGCTCACAGCGCCGCGATCGCGTCGGCCAGCGGCCGGATCGCATCCTCGCTCTGGTCCCACGAGATCACCAGCCGCGCCTCGCCGACACCCCAGTCATAGAAGTCGAAGCCGAGCGCGCGCAGGCTCGCCGCTTCCTCGGCGCTCACCTTCAGGAACACTTCGTTCGCCTGCACCGGATGGACCAGCCGGTCGCCCGCCGCCTTGGCGAGCAGCGCCGCGCCGGCATTGGCCGCGCGCCCGTTCTTCAGCCACAGATCGTCCTCGAGCAGCGCCAGCAGCTGCGCCGCCAGATAGCGCCCCTTCGAGAAGAGCAGCCCCGCGCGCTTGCGGCGATAGAGCGTCGCCGCAGCCAGCTCGGGCTTGAAGAAGATCAGCGCCTCGGCGCTCATCCCGCCATTCTTGACGAAGCCGAAGCTCAGCGCGTCGACGCCCGCGCGCCAGGTCACGTCGCCCGGATGGCAGCCGAGATGCGCGACGGCATTGGCGAAGCGCGCGCCGTCCATGTGCAGCCCGAGCTTGCGCTCCCTGGCGAGCGCCCCGATCGCCGCAACCTCGTCGGGCGTATAGGCCAGGCCATATTCGGTCGCATTGGTGATCGAGATCGCATGCGGCTGGACCTGATGCACGTCGGGACGGATCGGATCGATCACCGCGCGGATCGCATCCGGGGTCAGCTTCGATCCTTCGCCTTCGCCGACGAGCAGCTTGGCGCCGTGGGTGTAGAATTCGGGCGCGCCGCATTCGTCGACATTGATGTGCGCATCGCGGTGGCAGACCACGCCGCCATAAGGCGGGCAGAGCGCCGCCAGCGCCAGGCTGTTCGCCGCGGTGCCGGTCGGCACCCACAGCGCGCGCACTTCGGTGCCGAACAGGTCCGAGAACGCCCCGTCGAGCGACTGCGAGTATTTGTCCCCGTCATAGGCGGTGTCGAGCTGGTTCACCTTGCCGAGCGCGGCGAAGACCTCGGGGCAGACGGCGGCGGCATTGTCGGAGAAGAAGCGCATGGGAAGGTCCATGCGGGGGGTGCCGGGCGGCGTCAACATGCAGAATCTCGCAGCGCCCCAGGGGCCTGTCGCCCGCGCCTCCGCAAGCCGGCGAACGCGCATGCGTTGGCGTCGAAGCGCTTTGGCGCCATACAGCCTCGCCAGCTTATCATGGCGAGAAATAAAAGAGGGATATCAATGCGTCCAACCAGTTTCTGCATACCGATTGCGCTGCTTGTTCCGACGTTCGCGCATGCCGGCACCTGCGAGGAGTCCTTCACCAAGGGCGGCAGCGTCCTCAGCGGCCAGAAATTCGCCGCGTCGGTGACGCTGCCGGGCCTCAAGCCGGCGAGCGCGATCGGCCAGATGCGCGGGATCGTGGTGGCCAAGGGCTATGACGTGCTGGCGGCCGAACCCGAGGAGGGCAGCATGCTGTTCGAGCAGACGCAGACCAAGAAGGCGCGCGCCTTCCCCCTCACCGTCACTGCGACGCCCGACGGCACTGTCCGGATGGAAGCCAAGCTGCGCGCCGGCATGACGGTGCCGAGCGAGGCCGCCAAGACCGAGATGTGCGAGATGCTGGGCCAGCTCAAGACCGGCAAGGCCGGCACCGCGGCAGCCAGCGCGGGCATGACCGCCGCCGGCAACAACACCGCGCTCGACATGGACGCGCTGTCGATCTCGCACCAGATCTCGAAGGACACCCTGCGCAACGCCGCCGCGATCCCGCTGCGCTACAAGGACAAGACCTTCATCGTCAGCGGCCGGGTCAAGTCGATGGACAAGCTGGGCGACGCCTATGTCGTCACCTATGACATCCCCGAGCCCTATAACGAGGCGATCCGCCTCCCCGGTGCCGCGCCGTTCAAGACCGACATCTTCTGCCGCCTAGCAAAGGGCCAGTCGGTGTTCGCGCTGCAGCTCAAGCCCGGCGCGAAGATCAAGCTGTCGGGCGTCTATGCCAATTTCGATCCCATCCGCCATGGCCTGGCGCTGGAGAATTGCCGCCCGGTGAAGTGATGGGCGCGGGCGCGGCGGTGTGACGCTGCCGCGCCTTGTCCTGCTTTACGGTATCAACGTTGCTTCAGCGTTTTCCAGATCGTCATGCAGCTATCGACGAGGATATCGAGTGCCAGCCCGAGCCAGCCAAACAGGGGCAGGAGGATATAGGCGAAGCCGGACATAGGAGATGGGGCGCTATAGAATGCATCATAATATCCCCAGCAGAGGATCGCGACGTAGGAAAGTCCGAGGGCGATAGGAAGCCACACAGGCGACAAGCGGTCTCTTCGAGCAGCGAATACGCGCATCGCGACAAGCGGCGAGAGATTCCAGGCGAGCACGATCGGCGCGAACCACCAGCTTACGGATCCGACGCGGAGCATGAGGGCCAGAACGCACAGGGCGGTAATCACGGTCAGGATCGACAGCATCGAGCCCGTCAACCTGTCATGACCCATCCGTGCCGCGAAGCTCATCGCTCCTCCACCCGCCTATCGTCCGGCCGGAAGCGATCCGCCGGCGGCGGTCCGTCCGGTGCGCGGTCGCGGCGGGGGCGGCGGTCTTCGGGGCGGGCGGTGATCGGCGCTTCGCCCTGCTCGTCGGGGTCGACGCCCGGCGGCACCACCTGGGTCTCGATGCCGGTGCCCTGGATGAAGTCGCCCACCCCGTTCAGCACGTCGTCGAGCGTCACGTCATTGCCGTCGGGCTCCGCCGTCGGCTCGGGCGGCGGGATGCGCAGGTCGAGCGCGCGGGTCATGAAGTCGCGCCAGACGCGTGCCGGCAGGCCGCTGCCCGACAGGCCCGGATTGGGCGAATTGTCGTCATTGCCCAGCCACACGCCGCAGACGATCCCGCCCGCATAGCCGATGAACAAGGCGTCGCGATTGTCCTGGGTGGTGCCGGTCTTGCCATAGGTCGGGATCGGCAGGTTCGCCCCGCGGCCGGTGCCTTCCTCCACCACCGTGCCGAGCAGGCTGCGCAGGTCGTCGAGATGGTCGCCGCGGAAGCGCGTCGGCGCGCCCAGCCGCCTGGCCAGCCAGTCGCTTGCCGCCTCGTCGTCGCTCAGCCCCTGCGGGCGCACCGGATAGGAGCCATTGGCGACCGAGGCATAGGCTGCGGTCAGCTCGAGCAGTGATACTGTGGAAGTGCCGAGCGCGATCGAGGCATCGTCGCCGATCGGGGTGGAGATGCCGAGGTCGCGCGCCGCCTGGGTCACCGCGCGCACGCCGAACTTCTGGGTCAGCCGCGCGGCGACGACGTTGGACGATCGGGCGAAGGCGCGGCGCAGCGTGATCTGCCCGGCATAGTCGCCATGCGAGTTCTCCGGCTTCCAGTCGCCGATCTGGACGGGGCTGTCGTCGACTATGCTGTCGGGGTTCATCCCGCCGCGCAGCGCCGCGAGATAGACGAACAGCTTGAAGGTCGATCCCGGCTGGCGCCGCGCCTGGGTGGCGCGGTTGAACGGGCTCTCGCCGTAATTCCTGCCGCCGACCATCGCGATCACCCGGCCGTCGGGATGCATCGCCACGATCGCGATCTGCGACTTCTTGAGCCCGGCGCCGCGTACCGCGCGCTCGGCGGCCTGCTGCGCGCTCAGCTCCAGCGTGGTCTGCACCGTCTGCTCGGTGCCGACGCCGCCGGCGCGGTCGCGCGCCTGGGGCAGCACCCAGTCTGCGAAATAGGTGCCGTTGGGCAGATCGTCCTTCGACTTGGTGACGTGGAGCACCGCGGGGCGGATCGCGTCGGCGCGCGCCTTGGTCAGCAGCCCGGCATCGACCATCGAGGCGATCACCAGCTTCTGCCGCTCGCGCGCACCCTTGAGGTTGCCGGTCGGCGCCAGCCGCGACGGCGCCTGGACCAGGCCCGCCAGCAGGGTCGCCTCGCTCAGCGTCAGCTGCTCGGGCTCGCTGCTGAAATAGTGGCGCGCGGCGGCGCGCAGGCCATAGACGTTGTCGCCGAAATAGACGTTGGAGAGATAGCGCGAGAGGATCTCGTCCTTGCTCAGCCATGCCTCCAGCCAGAAGGCGATCAGCACTTCCTGCGCCTTGCGTCCGAAGGTGCGCTGCGAGTTGAGGAAGGCGTTCTTGGCGAGCTGCTGGGTGATCGTGCTGCCGCCCTGCGAGCCGCCGTCGCTGGTCACATTATGGACGAAGGCGCGCATGATGCCGCGCGGGTCGACGCCCCAATGGCTGTAGAAGCGGCGGTCCTCGATGCCGACGAACGCGTTGCGGACATGCTCGGGCAGCTTGCTCGCATCGACCGGTTCGGCGATCACCGCGCCGCGCCGGGCGATCGGCTTGCCCTCGGCGGAGAGCAACGTGATCGAGGGTGGCGCCGGCGGCTGCAGCGACTTGGAGAGCGGCGCGGTCAGCGCCAGCCAGCCCACGGCGATGAGGAACAGCAGGATGAACGCCGCGATCGCCCAGCTCGCATAGCGCAGCCAGTTCCGCTTGCGCAGCACCACGGGCAGGTTGGTGGTGTAGCCGCCCGCCGGCAGCGGCTCGCCATAGCCGGGATGTACGGGAGGCGGTGGTGGTGGCGGCGGCGTCGCGGCGCGCCAGCGCGGGCGGATCGGCGCTTCGCGCTCGGGCGGCGGCATGCCCCCCGACAGCTCGAGCGGCGCTTCCTTCACCGGCTTGATCCGCTTCAGCCCTTCGCCGAGCTTCTCGCCCAGGCTGCCGATCGATGGCGGGCGCCAGGCGCGCGGCTCGGGCTTCGGCGCCGGCGCGGCGGGCGCCGGCGGCTCGAAATCCCCGTCACCGGACCGGCGCAGCGGAAAGCGGACATTCCTCGGATCGCCGCCTTCAGCCATCAATCGTCGATTCTGCCGCTCGCATGAGGCCCTTTTAGCGCAGCATCTGTATTACTACAATAATACAGTTGATTACGGCACCGGCACGAAGGCGAGGTGCTGGTAGTCATAGCTGAAGTCGGCGAGCGGCGAGAGCGGCTTCATCGTCACGCCGGTGACCTTGCCGTCCCTGATCTCGAAGCTGACCACTGCGTCCTCGCCGGCATCCTTGGCGAAGCGGGTGCGGAAGCTGTCGGTGCCCCAGGGCTCGAGCACGCTCTTGAATACCGGGGTCGCCGTGAAGTCGATCCACAGCTTGCCGCCCTTCGTCGTCACCACGACGTCGCCATACCAGGGATCGCGGTAGCGCCCGGCATAGCTGGCGAGCGGCAGCGACGGCTTGCCCGCCGGCGCCTTGTCGATCCCGCCCTCGACGCTGGCCAGCGCCTCGTCCTGCGCCGCCTTCTGCCGGGTCTTGTAGCTGGTCACCCAGTCGAACGCCGGCGCGTCGATCAGCCGGTCGAGGAGCGCGTTGCGGATCGCCGCGGACACGCCTTCCTCGACATTGCTCAGCACTGACACGCCGATCCCGCGCGAGGGCAGCAGCCCGGTATAGGTCACCTGGCCCGAAAGTCCGCCGCTGTGCTGGATCATCCGCATCCCGCGATAGTCCTGGACGAACCAGCCGAGCGCATAGGCGGCGAGCACCGGGCGCGTCGGATTCTCCGCGGTGGGGCCGTCGCTCGACGAGGTGATCGTCTGCGGCTTCCACATCTCGCGGGCCTGCTCCTTCGACCAGAGCTGCTTGCCGTCGGGCAGCTTGCCCTGGGCGAGCTGCACTTCGATCCACTTGGCCATGTCGGTGATGCTGGCGTTGATCCCGCCGGCGGCGTCGACCATCTTGCCTTCGTCGGGCTGCACCACTTCCATCTTGCCGATCCCGCGCACCGGCGGTCCCAGCCGCGCATGGCGTCCGGCGACATTGTCGGTCTTCAGCGATCCGCGCGAGCCGACCGCGTCCGCCATGCCGAGCGGCGCGAACAACCGCGTCTCGACGAACTTGTCCCAGCCCATGCCGGCGACGCGCTCGATCAGCAGCCCGGCGACGATGTAGAGGATGTTGTCATAGTCATAGCCCGCCCGGAAGCCGCGCGCCGGCTTGAGATAGGGCAGCGCCTTGAGCACATCGGCGGCGACATGGGTGCCGGCCGGGAAGAACATCAGGTCGCCGGCGCCCAAGGGGAGCCCCGAACGGTGCACCAGCAGGTCGCGCACTGTCATCATGCTGGTGACGGCGGGGTCGGACATGCGGAACTCGGGCAGGTGCTGCACCACCGGGTCTTCCCAGCCGAGCTTGCCGGCATCGACCAGCAGCGCCAGCGCGGCGGCGGTGAACGCCTTGGAATGCGAGGCGATGCCGAAGCGGGTGTGGACGTCGACCGGCGCAGGCTTGCCGAGCGTGCGCACGCCATAGCCCTTCACAAAGGCCGGCGCGCCCGGGCGGACGACCGCGACCGCGACGCCCGGCGTCTCGAACGCCGCGAGGAACGGCTGGACGATCGCATCGATCGCCGCCTCGTCGAGCGCCGCCGCAAAGGCGAGCCGCGGAAACGCCAGCGCGCTCGCGCCGCCCAGCGACAGGGCCAGCGCGTTGCGCCGGTCGATGGTGAAACCGCTCATGTGAAGAACTCCCCGCAATTTGCGGGGATGCTAGCGCCGCCAACCCCCTTCGTCACCCCGGCCTTGAGCCGGGGTCCCGCTGCTTGTCCCGCAGAAGAAGAAGCGGGATCCCGGCGCAAGGCCGGGATGACGGGGTAGGAAACCCCGGGGCACGGCTACGCCAGCAGCTCGACATCCCAGTAGAGCCAGTCGCGCCAGGTATCGTGGAGATAATTGGGGGGGTAGCGCCGGCCATGCTCCTGGAGCTGCCAGCTGGTCGGCCGTATCGGCTGGAGATAGAGGGGCATCGCGGCCTGCTGGGGAGTGCGCCCGCCCTTCTTGAGGTTGCAGGGCGCGCAGGCGGTGGCGACATTTTCCCAGGTGGTGCGCCCGCCCTGGGCGCGGGGAATGACATGGTCGAAGGTGAGGTCGCGGTGGCTGCCGCAATATTGGCAGGCGAACTTGTCGCGAAGGAAGAGATTGAACCGGGTGAAGGCGGGGAATTGCGAAGGTCTGACATATTGTTTGAGCGCGATGACCGAAGGAAGTTTCAGCCTCGCGCTGGGACTTCGCACCTCGCGCTCGTAATAGGAGACGACGTCCACCCTATCGAGGAACAGCGCCTTGACCGCGGTCTGCCAGGGCCAGATGCTCAGCGGATAATAGCTCAGGGGCGTATAATCGGCATTGAGCACAAGGGCAGGGCAGCTGTCCGGATGGCGGATCAGATCGGGATGATACATGCGCTCCCTCGCCCGTTACGTGGTGGCACGCATCTCGCCGAGAAGCGTGACGCAGTGATGACACCATATCCCGCGACTCGTGGTCAAGGGCCGGTTTGATGGTTATCCACACCCGATTCGCGCCGAGCCCGACGGGGCGCCTCCACCTCGGCCATGCCTGGTCCGCGATCCAGGCGCACGACTATGCCCGCGCACAGGGCGGCAGCTTCACCTTGCGCATCGAGGACATCGACGGCACCCGCTCGCGCCCCGAGCATGTCGAGGCGATCCTGCGCGATCTCGAATGGCTCGGGCTCGGATGGGACGGCGCGGCAACCTTCCAGTCGCAGCGCCTCGCCCTGTACGATGCCGGGCTCGACCGCCTGCGCGCGATGGGCCTGCTCTATCCGTGCTTCTGCACCCGCGCCGACATCGCCGCCAGCCTCACCGCCCCGCACGGCCCCGAGGGCGCGCTCTACCCCGGCACCTGCCGCGGGCTGGCCGCGCCGGACCTGTCCCGGCCGCATTGCTGGCGGCTCGATATGGAGAAGGCACTCGACAATCTCCCTCTCCCCTTGTGGGAGAGGGAAGGGGCCCGCGCCGAAGGCGTGGGAAGGGTGAGGGGGACTTACGATCCGCACCCCATTCCCCCTCACCCTTCCGCCGGCTTCGCCGGCTCCCTCCCTCTCCCACAAGGGGAGAGGGAGAATAGGGAATTATCGTGGCACGACGCCTTCGCCGGCCGCATCCTCGCCGACCCGGCGTCCGCCGGCGACGTCGTCCTCGCGCGCAAGGACGCCCCCGCCAGCTACCATCTCGCCGTCACCGTCGATGACGCCGCCCAGGGCATCACCCATGTCGTGCGCGGCGTCGATCTGTTCGCCGCCACCCATGTCCACCGCCTGCTCCAGGCGCTCCTCAATCTTCCCACCCCCGAATACCGCCACCACGCGCTGCTGCTCGGCCCCGACGGCACCCGCCTCGCCAAGCGCCACGGCGCGCCCAGCCTCGAGGCGATGCGGCTTTCCGGTCAGGACGGGCCCGGGCTGGCCGACCAGTTGCGCGCAGGACAACTGCCGGTTGGCATCGCCGCCGCACAGGCGTAAGCAGGTCCCATGTGGTTCCTCGCACTCCTGCTCGTCGCCGCGATGCTCGCGACCCTGTTCATCCTCATCAAGGGGCTGGTGAACATGGCGGGCACGACCAGCCAGGACCTCGAAGGCACCGGCGACGGCCCGAGCCCGCGCGCGCTCAAGTCGCAAAAGCTCATGCAGCAACGCATCCTGCTTCAGGCGGTCGCGATCGGCATTATCGCGCTCATCCTGATGATGCTGTCGGCCAAGGGCTGACCTGCCGGGCCGCAAGGCCCTTTTCCTGAAGTCCCAATCGCGAAAGGGTCGTGATGACTCTCCAGACCTGGTGGCTGTTCGTCATGGCCGTGTTCCTGCTTTCGGGAACCCCCGGCCCCAACATGCTCCACATCCTCCAGCGCAGCGTCGATTTCGGCGTGCGGCGCACCTTCGCGGCGATGGCCGGCTGCCTCGCCGGGCTGGTGACGATCCTCGCCGCCTCCGCCGCCGGCCTCACCGCGCTGCTGCTCGCCATTCCCGGCGCGTTCGAAGTGCTGCGCTGGCTCGGCACCGCCTATCTGGTGTGGCTCGGCATCAAGGCCTGGCGCGCCGACCCGACCCCGCTCGACGTCGCCGACGACAGCGCGCTCGCCGATCGCCGGCTCAGCGCCGCGCAGCTGTTCCGCGGCGGCTATGCGATCAGCATTTCGAATCCCAAGGCGCTGCTGTTCGCCGCCGCCTTCTTCCCGCAATTCGTCAGCGCCGCCGCGCCCAAGCCGCCCCAGTTCGCGATCCTGGCGCTCACCTTCGCGGTGATCGAGTGCTTCTGGTACATGGTCTATGCGCTGGGCGGCCGCGGCCTCGCCCGTCATCTCGAACGGCCGGCGCTCAAGCGCTGGTTCAACCGGGTGACCGGCACGATCTTCATCGGCTTCGGCTTGCTGCTCCTCCGCTCGCGCCACGCTTGATCGTTGAGCGACCCGCCGCACAGGCGTACACTGGCAACCCCATGGTCAAACTCAACAAGATCTACACGCGCACCGGCGACGACGGCACCACCGGGCTGGTCGACGGTTCGCGCGTATCCAAGGCCGATGCCCGGATGGCGGCGATCGGCGATGTCGACGAGGCCAATTGCGCGATCGGCGTCGCCCGCGCCACGCTCGGTCCCCAGGCGTTCGGCGGCATGCTTGCGCATATCCAGAACGACCTGTTCGATCTCGGCGCCGATCTCGCCACGCCTGAGGGAATCGAAGGCGCGCTGCGCATCACCCCGGCCCAGGTCACCTGGCTCGAGGAGCGGATCGACCATATCAACTCGGCGCTCGCCCCGCTGACCAGCTTCGTGCTGCCGGCCGGCGCGCCGGGCGCGCCCCAGCTCCATCTCGCCCGTGCCGTCACGCGCCGGGCCGAGCGCGCGGTGGTCGCGGCCGGCGCCGGCCGCGAGCCGCTCGCCTATCTCAACCGCCTGTCCGATCTGCTCTTCGTTGCCGCCCGCGCGGTCAACCAGGGCGAGGCCGGCGATGTACTGTGGGTTCCCGGCGCCTCGCGCTGACCGGCGAAGCTGCTGCTTTCCTTCGCGTATTCCTCCGCGCGCTGAACAAACATCAGTCCTGTAACGTTACCCGACTACCGGGGGCCATCCGGACACCTATATCTCGCGGGTTGACGGTGATTGCGCACACCGCTAGGAGAACATAATGCGAACGGAAACGGGATCCGCTCCAGCTTCCAGCGCGCTTGGCGCGAAGTTCCTCCGCACCCGCGCGCTGAGCGAGGCGCTGGTCGCGCCGCTCTCCGATGCCGATGCGACGATCCAGTCGATGGACGATGCCTCGCCGGCCAAATGGCACCTCGCGCACACCACCTGGTTCTTCGAGACCTTCGTGCTGCGCGACCATGTCCCCGGCTATGTGCTCCATGACGAGCGCTGGCCGTTCCTGTTCAACAGCTATTACGAGGCCGAGGGTCAGCGCCACGCCCGCCCGCGCCGCGGCATGCTGTCGCGCCCCAGCCTCGACGAGGTGCTGGCGTACCGCGCCCATGTCGATGCCGCGCTGGCCGCGGCGCTGCCCGATCTGCCGGCGGCGGCGCAGGCGCTGGTGCTGCTCGGCTGCAACCATGAGGAGCAGCATCAGGAGCTGCTGCTCACCGACATCCTCCACCATTTCTCGGTCAACCCGCTCGAGCCGGCGGTCTGGAAGGGCGCGCCCAAGGTGCCGGTGGCGATGCCCGGCCCGATCGCCTGGCTGCCGGGCGCAGAGGGGCTGGTGCAGGTCGGTTTCGATTCAAGCGATTCAACATTTTCGTTCGATTGCGAGGGGCCGCGCCACCAGGCGCTGCTCACCCCGCACGCGCTTGCCGATCGCACCGTGACCAATGGCGAATGGGCCGCCTTCGTCGCCGATGGCGGCTACCGGGATCCGCGCCACTGGCTGTCGGACGGCTGGGCCTGGGTGCAGGCGAACGGCATCGAGGCGCCGCTCTACTGGCGGCAGGAGCGCGGCGCCTGGACCCGCTTCGGGCTCGACGGCCGCCGCGCGCTCGATCCCGCGGCCCCCGTCACCCATGTCAGCTTCTTCGAAGCCGATGCCTATGCCAGCTGGGCCGGCGCGCGCCTGCCCACCGAGTTCGAATGGGAAGCGATGGCCTCGGCCTTCGACCCCGCCGGGGGCAACCAGCTCGATGCGGCCGGCCCGATCGAGCCGCGGCCTTCGGCATCGGGTCCCGCCTTTTTCGGCGATGTCTGGGAATGGACCGGCAGCGCCTATCGTCCCTATCCGGGCTTCAAGGCCGCCGAGGGCGCGGTCGGCGAATATAACGGCAAGTTCATGAGCGGGCAGTTCGTGCTGCGCGGTTCCTCCTGCGCCACGCCCCGCGGCCATAGCCGGGCAAGCTACCGCAACTTCTTCTACCCGCATCAGCGCTGGCAGTTCACCGGCGTGCGTTTGGCGAAGGATCTCTAGTGGAGGTCAGGCGTCCATACCCCGTCGCCGTCATCCCCGCGCAGGCGGGGATCCAGGGTTATTCTGCCGTGTCGCTTGGGGCTCTGGATGCCCGCCTGCGCGGGGATGACGATCGTAAAATCGGAAAGGCCGGCCAATAATGCTGAAACAGGAACTCGAAGACGGCCAGGCCAGCCTGGCCGATCCGCATTTCCGCGCCGATGTGCTGAGCGGCCTCGAAGCGCGGCCCCGTGCCATTCCCGCCCGCTGGTTCTATGATCGCCGCGGTTCGGAGCTGTTCGAGGAGATCACCCAGCTCCCCGAATATTACCCCACCCGCACCGAGACCGAGCTGCTCCGCCAGACCGGGCCCGAGCTCGGCGCGCTCGCGGCGCGGGGCGCAGCGGTGGTCGAGTTCGGCTCGGGCTCCTCGGTCAAGACGCCGCTGCTGCTGCGTGCCATCGATCCCGCCGCCTATGTGCCAATCGACATTTCGGGCGATTTCCTCCGCCAGTCCGCTTCCGAACTCGGCCAGGCCTTTCCGGGCCTCCCGGTCTATCCGGTCGAGGCCAATTTCCTCCGCCCGGTGCCGCTCCCCGATCAGGTGCGCGACATGCCCAAGCTCGGCTTCTTCCCGGGCTCGACGATCGGCAACATGCAGGCCTTCCACGCCGTCAACCTGCTGCGCGCGATGCGCGACTGGCTGGGCGAGGGCGCGCGGCTGCTGATCGGGATGGATCGGGTCAAGCCGGTCGATGTGCTGGTCCCCGCCTATGACGATGCCCAGGGCATCACCGCGGCGTTCAACCTCAACCTGCTCGAGCGGATCAACCGCGAGCTGGCAGGCACGATTCCCGTGGAGGCCTTCCGCCATGTCGCGCTGTGGAACGACGATGCCGCGCGGATCGAGATGCATCTCGAGGCGGTGCGCGACATGGAGTTCACCGTCGAGGGCCGGCCCTTCTCGATGGCGGCGGGCGAGACGATCCACACCGAGAACAGCCACAAATATGGCCGCAACGGCGCCCGCATGCTGCTGCGCGCCGGCGGCTGGACCCCGATCCGCGAATGGACCGATCCGAACGACTGGTTCGCGCTGATCCTCTGCGAAGCCCAGCCGCTGCGGGTGGCGCCTTAGTCGACGAATCCGCAATTTTACCGTCATCCCCGCGAAGGCGGGGATCCAGGGTAATTCGGGATAGCCGACGCAAGGGAGCGTGCGGTTATTGAGAATGCCGAAGCGGGCGGCGCGCGCTCTGCATTTGGCTCTGGATCCCCGCCTTCGCGGGGATGACGGAGGAGGGTCTTGTGCCCGTTCAGTTCAGCCCGCGCCGCCCGTCGAGCATCCGCCCGATCGCGACGAAGAAATAGATCAGCGCCGGCACCAGCACGATGCTCAGCACCACCTTGCTCAGCATCTGGCCGACCAGCAGCTCGCCGATCGGGAACACGCCGTAAAAGGCGACGCTGACGAAGATCAGCGTGTCGGCGATTTGGCTCAGCACCGAAGCGATCGCGGCGCGCAGCCACAGCATGCGCCCGCCGCCGCTCTTCAGCGCCGAGAAGATGGTGACGTTGAGGATCTGCGAGATGCCATAGGCGACGATGCCGCCCATCCAGATGCGCGGCGTGCCGCTCATCATCAGCTCGAAGGCGTGCAGCCGGTCGGGCTCCATGCTCGGCGAGGCGGGCAGCGCGAGGACGAGCATGGAGAGCAGCACGGAGGTGACCAGCGGCACGAAGCCGATCACCACCAGCCGGCGCGCGGTGTCGGGCCCGTGCAGCTCGGCGACTGCGCTCGAGACCGAGACGAGGAGGAGGAAAGCGAAGATGCCGGCTTCGACCGCGAGCGGCCCCACGCCCAGCCAGGTGCCGATCTCGGAAATCGGGCCAAGCGAGACCTGCTTGTTGCCCAGCACGCCGGCAATGCAGACCATGCCGCCATAGAAGATCGACAGGAAGAAGAGCGAACGCGGGATGCGGATAGTGTCCATTTGCCGACGCTAGCGAGAATTGTCCGCGCCGCAAGTCCCGGGTCGGAAGCCGGGCTGGCAATGTAGGATTTGTTCTTCTATTGTTCTTTCGTCGCCCGGGAACGGGCGGCGCTGCTCTTTGAACGGTCGGGACTTGGAAGCACGCGCAGGGCGATGCGTGCAGGATCAATGCGTTACACGCCGGTTGCCGACGGGAGTGCCAACTTCCGTCATCCGATGCGTTCGCTGGCGCGCGGCGACTCGCCGGAAAGCCCCCGGATTTCCGTGGGTCGCGCCGATCAGGCGGCCGGCCGCCGACCGCCAGGCGTGCCAATGTAGCGAACTTCGGCGTCCGGAGTGTCCGCTTCTGCGGGGAATGGAGCGGGCAGCCTCTGGCCTTGCGGCATCGAGCGTGTATGGTTGGCCGCTTGGGCGTTTGCCTTGGGGGTATGGGCAGTTGAATCAGTTTCCGATCGGCATCTTCGGCGTGGTCGCGATCCTCGGGATCGCCTTCCTGTTCTCGTCGAACAAGCGCGGGATCAACCTGCGCATCGTCGGTTCTGCCTTCTTCCTCCAGGTCGCCATCGCGGCGCTGGTGCTGCGGACGAGCTGGGGGCAGGCGGCGCTGCATGGCATGTCCAACGGCGTCTCGGCGCTGCTCGGCTATGCCGGTGCCGGCACCAGCTTCCTGTTCGGCCCGCTCGCCAAGCCTGAGCTGGGCGGCCAGAGCTTCGCCATCGCCGCGCTGCCGGTGATCATCTTCTTCGCGGCTTTGGTGTCGATCCTCTACCATCTCGGCGTGATGCAGTTCGTCGTCCGCTGGATCGGCGGGGCGATCGAGAAGGTGGTCGGCACCACCAAGGTGGAGTCGCTGTGCGCCGCCGCGAACATCTTCGTCGGCCAGAGCGAATCGCCGCTGGTGATCCGCCCTTATCTCGCCCGGCTCACCCCCTCGCAGCTCTTCGCGGTGATGAGCGTCG
>Ga0164294_10000389_pt1 | contig 41487 bp, 32 predicted proteins | sample GEODES005metaG_FD_111479 | JGI IMG/M metagenome (GOLD analysis project Ga0164294, IMG submission 111479) | Oligotrophic lake water microbial communities from Sparkling Lake, Wisconsin, USA - GEODES005 metaG | ecosystem: Environmental > Aquatic > Freshwater > Lake | place: USA: Sparkling Lake... | reverse complement strand
TTACGACAACCCCTGACGTCCGCCAAGGTCGCGGTGCTGACGACATCGCCACAACAACTCCTGACGTCCGCCAAGGTCGCGGTGCGGATGACATTGTTACGACAACCCCAGACGTACGCCAAGGTCGCGGCGCTGACGACATCGTCACGACGACTCCTGACGTTCGCCAAGGTCGCGGCGCTGACGACATCGTTACAACAACCCCTGACGTCCGCCAAGGTCGCGGTGCTGATGACATCGTCACAACAACGCCAGACGTCCGCCAAGGACGCGGTGCTGATGACATCGTCACAGCTACAACAACCCCAGACGTTCGCCAAGGTCGCGGCGCTGACGATGCAGTCCTCAATGCTGACGGCACTCCCCATATCCGCCAAGGTCGTGGCGCTGACGATGCAGCTCTCAATGCTGACGGCACTCCCCACATCCGCCAAGGTCGCGGCGCTGACGACATCGTCGCGTCTACCGGTGCTCTGGTTCCAACCCTGGCCGCCTTGACCGCACCTGCAGCGGCTGGAACGCAGTCCAGAGTTCAGCATCAGCAAGGTCAACTCACGACCGAAGTGGCCAAAGCACAGGCTGCGTCGACCACCAGTGGCCGACAGAAGAAGGTGATTTTCCGCGCCTCCCAGCAGGCACAGACGGCAGGACTCAGCCCCATGGCCATCCAAAGCAGCCACGGCAAGAACCACCTTCTGAACGTAGCGGTCAAAGGCTTTAGCAAGGCCCCTAGCACAAGCACAGCCGATCTCGAAAACGGCGAAACCATCGGCAATCTGCCCAACAAAGAGCGCCTACGTTTCTCCCTTTATGCGAACACACAGCAGGCACAGGCTGCAGCCGCTCTTTGGGCCCAACGCTCTGCTCAGGACACACGCGACGATCAGGCCGTAACCACCGCCGAGACTGGCATCATCACTTGGGATGACCAATCCGGCAAAGACGCTCAGGGCTGCATTCACGGCCTCTTCCTCAGCAGCGACCGCATGCCTGAACTCAACGATAAATTCCTGCGTGGCAAGGTCGTTCAGATCTACGGACCGCAGGTCACGACCCTGGACGACTCAGGAGCGCCTGTTTCCAGCAGCCGCCAGGTCTATTGGACCAGTTCAGCTCTCCGTTAATCCCACCCCAACAATCCCAATAACCCCAACAGCCCAACCCCCACCCTGATGATGAAAACTCAATTCTTAATCCTAAGCCTCCTGGCTACCTTACTGACCACTCAGTCTTCTTTTGGCCAAGTGGCACCAGCGCCTGCAACGATTCCCGGTTACACCGAAGGCCCCATCTCCAATGTCGTCCTGCAGCCAGATGGCAGCGTCATCATGACGGTCATCGGAGTGTCGGTCAAGGTCCCCATCGGCACCCCAGTGCACTCGCCAACCCGCGCTTTGACTCTGCGTCAGCTCTCGCTCCGCACGAAGCTGCCAGGGCGGCTTGAAGCTGGATTCTTGGGCGGCACCGCCCTGGTCAATGGGGTGGTAGATGTGGCCACGGGTAGTTTCACCGCCACCGACATGCATGTGGAGCCAGCGGAGAATGTACTCATCGGCGTCGTCACTCAGTCTTCGCCCTTGCGGATCCTGAACAGCGAGGTCGTCACCATCTCTGATGCCCGCATTCCTTTCAGCATAACCAATCAGTTCGGCTTTGACGTCAAACCTACGTCGATCCCAGTAGGCTCAGCTGCCGCTGCGGCTGGCTATTACGCGGACAACAAATTCCAAACCTTCTCGCTGGAGCTGGCCGGGGATTTTCCGCTCGTCAACCCAAACTCCCAGATCAACATCATGCGCGCCCAAACCCGCGAACGTGGGCCGAATGCGACCCGAGGAGACGATGTGGACATGCGTGGTTTCTACCATTTCCTTGGCGGTGTGCTGCCGACCATTCGCATCTACCGCGTGGACAGCAATGTTCGCACTTTGCTGGGCAGTGCCATTGCCATTCCAGATGGCGTTCAGCCACAATTCGGCGTGTGGAACTTCAAAATCAGCACACCGCCCACCACCCATCCGGTGCTCGGAACGCTGCCCGTCCATCTTCAGGCAGTCATGGTCACCTTCAATGGCACCAGCGAAGTCGAGAGCGCCATCGCCTCCGCCGATCCCGACCAGATTCCCTGAGCCCATGTTGCAAGCGGGGCTGCGTGCTTCCCCGTCTGCCTGAAACCTTTTCATTTGCACTCTGCATGACCTCCCGATTTTCCATTCCCCTTCTGGTTGTTCTCACGGCTGGCTTATTGCCTGCCCAGGAGCCCGAACCGTCTCCCGTCTCATTCAAACCCCTGAATGGGTACCAACCCCTGTGGGAGCGATCGATGTTCACCACGCACGAGACCAAATCTGAGGTCACCGTCGTTGAGAACGCGGACTGGGCAGCTAATTTACAACTCGCAGGATGGTCTGAATTGGACGGCCGGCTTTCTGTTTACATTTACCGAACCGATACAGACCAGACCTTCATCTTGCAGCAAGACGAGCCGGCTGAGGCCGGGGTGATGCAGTTCATCGAAGTTGAAAACGCGGATAGTCTTCTCCAGGCCCGCGTGCTCGTCGACCTCAACGGGCAGCAGGCCTGGATCAGCCAACAAACGGATTCTGTAGAACCGCCACCGGAGACACCGATTCAACAGCCAGCCCAACAAACTGCCGGAGGAGTGCAGGCCCCGACCACGGTGGACTCACGGGCAGCCAACTTGCGTTCCGGCGTGATCCTGAGTGCAAGTAACACTTTTGAAAGTAGTCTTACCAAACCAGGGCAGCCGGCCACTGCCACAGGCGCTTCAGAAGCAGACGCCTCCAACGAGGCAAGCCAATCCAAAGCCCAAGTGCTGATGAGGCTGCGAGAACGTCATGAGCACCTTCACCGAATGTTTCCGAGACAGGGCAATTAACCATTTGGGTTAACCCCACCTAAGACTAGTCAATTGGGGTAAATTTTTATACTTTTGACCCATTTTAGTGCCAATAAATTTAGTAAATTAAGTTAACCCTATTTAGAATTAGATTTAATCGCTGCATTGGAGTTTCATCAATTAATGGGACTCACAATAATGAATAAAATAATCATACATCTGCAGTTCCTAGAACCTCTTTAACCCGATTCATCACTAATCATCCAGCATGTCAACGACACTCAATCTGCCATCAAGGAACGAGCCTGTGGAGGCGCTGCAAAGCTCTCCATGGAGCCTTCAGTACCTGCTGCGCAAGAGCTGTGAAGTGACTCAGGCTTACGGGGCTGTTTTCATGACGCAGGTGGATGGGGCCAACCCTCGGTTCAAAGGCTGCCACCGCGTCGCCAAAGCACTGGCCGTGAGGATCGTTGATGAGTTTAAAAATGAACCCTTTTTGCCTGGGAAGACCGCCTGCAACGTCAAAATCATCGGGATGAGTCCCGTTCTTTGCCTCTCGGTAGGCACGCTGGTCCATCAATCAAAGAGCGGAAAGTGCACCCATGCGCGCCTGATCGTCCTTCTTCCGGCGGCGCGGCAAATGAGTCACCATGCAGTAAGTTTGCTGCAAGACATCCTCAATGACATCGCTGTGGCCCTGGACTTTTATCAGAAACAGTCTGCCTATTTTGCACGGTTTGCTGAACAATCAGGACTGAAGACCTGCCTGGTTTGTGAAAACCTGCAATACGCCACCGATCAATGGCTGCGTTGGGACGAGTTTTTGATGCGCCAGATCGGCGCAAGCCTGAGCCACACCATCTGCAACGCTTGTGCGGGCCTTCACTATGCCGAATGCACCGTAGCCAAAAATGGGACACCGAACTTGTCCGCAAACCAACATACCCTTTTTAATTCACCCGACCATGGTGGTTGCATCGACGTCTGTGCCATTTGCGAACATCTGAGATCCGAGGCTGGGAACTGGGTTCGCTGGGACGACTACATCAGTCGCTTAGGCCATATCAGTTACACCCATACATTATGTCTTGAATGCTGCGGTAATCACAAAATTGAGGGTTGACGCTCCCTGCAAGGTATGCCTTAGTTGTTGAAAAGTTAGTCTAGAAAATCTAAATAGTCTAAAAAGTATAATCAAGGATTCATCAGATAATGAGCAACGAGCAGTTCCAAAAAAAAGTCAAAATCGGTATCGTCGAAGATGACCGAATCACACGCATGCTGCTTGTTGAGATGATCAATCGTCAAGAGGAGCTAGAATTCATCGGGCATTGGGGAAGTGCGGAGGAATTTTGGAAGAATGGAAGAGATGTTCACGCAGATCTCCTGCTTATCGATCTTAATCTGCCCGAGGAAGATGGCGCATCATTGATCTTCCGAATCAAGCGGGATAGACCAAATCTCACCTGCGTTGTTCTCACCGCCTCGTGTGATCCTCAGGATGTGTTCCAATGCTTGCGCCAAGGGGCCTCAGGTTACTTGGTCAAAGACACGACTCCGGAAGAGCTGCTGGACGGCATTCGCTCAGCCGCTAAGGACGGCGCAGTCCTCAGTCCGCTCGTAGCACGTTTTTTGGTGGATGAGTTTCGCCAAGTCTCCGTCGTTGAAACTAAAAAGCCAAGTCTGAATGTCTTAACCCAGCGGGAAATGGAAATCCTCCAAAACTTGGCGACTGGACAGTCTCCCAAAGATATCGCAAACGACCTCGGGCTGAGCTACGAAACCGTGCGTGCCCATTTGAAAAAAATCTATCAGAAGCTGCACGTTCAATCACGTGAGGCTGCGGTGGGGCTTTACGTCATCGAAAATAGCCCAGCTCCGGAAAGACTCCTCTGACGACCCAACAGGCCAGTGGGTAGCGTCCCGCCAGCCGCATGAAACGGCTGGGTAACAAGCAAGGTCCTGCTCAGCAGTCAGCAGTTGACCCAAACGGCCCAACCGAGGTATCTCGACCCTCGATCGTACTCTGCGGGCCCATGTCGTGCAGGTGCTGGAATAGAATTGCAGTAACCCAAAGTTAAATTTGCATATAACTATAAAAACAAGACATTGAGATCATCTGAAAAGAATAGCCAAAGAGATTTCAGTGAGTCTTTCTGTCTTCATTTAAATTTCCTCCAATGCTTCTTTCAACAGGCCTGCTGTGAAGAATGCCTTCGGATTCTTACGTGACGAGATAGGTCGAAACAGAGAACGAATCTAAAAGGCCATTCTGCCTCCCCAGCCGCTTCCATCAGATTAAAACGCAAGTTCCTCAAGATACATCCACAACATTCATTGATTCAAGTTATGAGCATGGTTTCCAGTTACTCCTCTGTTCCGATGGTTTCTACATCGGGTGATCAGCCGTTGTCTGCGGCAGGCATTGATCCTCATTGGTTTACCTGTGAGCCTTCAGCCCAGACGGCGGGTGCCTTGGCCAAGACTTGGAGGCAATTCTGGCAACGGCAGTCGAAAATGGCGCTGGAGGCCGCCGCCGAGGGGGTGAATCGAAACATTCATGGGTTATTGAACAGCGTGGATCAACTGGATCTCGACAGAAGGCTGTCTCCGCGAATGATTGCCCGTCTGGCGGCGCTGATGGATGCCATGTCCAATGAGGATGGTTATGGCGTTCTTGATACACTGCAGGCCTGGATCAGTGACAAGCCGGAACAGTGGTATCTTGACGTGTGTCTTTTGGAATCTGTGGCGACCCAGGACTGGGAGGGGCCGTTGCTTCGAGAAATCAGAGGCACTCAGGTAGCGGGAGTGGCAGCCTTGGAGGTTTTTCCACTGCTCGAGGAGGATTTGAGCCCTTATCATGGAGCTTTGAAGCAGGCGCTTTATCTCATTCAAGAAGTGGATCCAGAAATGCATGGCGAAATACAAACCCATGTAGGAATAGTCAAACTTTTTGACGGACGCGGCATTGAAGGACTGAGCACGCCGAAAGCCTTTGGAGCCATCTGGTTAAAAGCTCCTGGTCCAGAAAACGCCTTGGTTTGGTTTCTGGAGCATCTGGTGCATGAGTGCTCGCATTTGCATCTGAATGCCATGATGGCTTTTGATCCTTTGTTGAACAACCCCAATGAAATCAATCGCTCGCCAATCCGACCGGATCCGCGTCCGATGTTTCAGGTACTTCACGCCACTTTTGTTCTCTCCCGTAACAAGCGGGTGCATGAACGACTGCATGCTAGATTTCCAGAGCTCAATCTTGGAAACGCTTTGCAGGAGTTTGAGGCTCAATTTGAATCTGGCCTGGCTGTTTTAAAAGAATTTATGAAACCCACGCGCGGCGGGCAAAAGTTGCTTGATTCTCTTGTCTTCAAGGCGGGGAGCTAGGCAGACTTTCCCGATTTCTCCAGGGCCTGCGCGATGTCGTCCCAAAGCCTGACTCGGGATCTGAGGGCAGCCACCGCGGCCTGCGTGGCCTCCTGTTCTCGGCATGCGTCCCCATCGCAAAGCAGCGCCACCATCTGTCGGCCCATTTTCCCATGCTGGTCGCCATCCAACGCGATGTGGCGATCCAAGTAGTAACGCAGGGTGGCCACCTTGTCGGGAAATTGCTGCTCCAGCCCTTGCACGAGCTGAGTGAACATCTCTGGGATCAAATCCTCGCGCCCATAGGTGAATGATGCGGCAATTTCATGCGGACGCCCCCGCTCAATGAGCTCAAAAGTTTGTCGAATAAACACCGCCACGGCCGCCGATACACTGCCCTGTTCGAGTGCCTCCGCGACAGTCTTCCCAGATTCCAGCGACTAAATGAACTGGTTGATTGGGTCAGTTTTAGCACCTGCCTCCTGCATGGCATGCAAATAAAGTTCGAAATGACTCGCTGCAGCTCCCGTGGGCAATGCATCACTCTCTTCAGCAAGCACGATCTCATTGACCAGCCGGCGGACTTGGGCATTCCCAACAGGCCGCCACGGCACGCTAACACAAGTGAGATGCATCTGCAGCGCCTTGAGCAGAGACATGAAATCCCAAACCGCAAACACATGCTGCTCCATGAAGGCAATTAGGTTCTCTAACGTCCGTAGTTGACCATAAATCCGATGCTCGAACAACGCCCGGCGATCGTCAGCAATGGCCGCGGACAAGCTTTCTTGAAAATCACTTACCTTCGTTATTTTTGATTCGCTACTTGATAATTCTAGCATCCAAACCATCTACGTTTTTAAATCCATGTGAGATGGCCAAGATTCTCCTAAACACCCTAGCGCACCGACACTCAAAAAAGGAGTGTTTGTGCCTAAAATCAAATGTCAGAATTTCTTTTTTACCCTAAGCATGACTTTTCGGAAATGGCTCTGGCGTTAGTGGTGGGATTAAATGGGTTACCTCAAAGAAAGAGGTTTCTTGACAAGGAGCCGAGTTTTAGGTTGGTTTAGATTCTTTCACCTCCTTTCAACAACAATCCCCTTTTTAATAATTATGTACGGAATGGTCAACAGCGCAATTATGGATCTCATTGTGGCAACGCATGGGGAAGAGACGTGGCAGCGGGTAAAATCAAAGGCAGGTGTCGAGGATGAAATCTTCGTCTCGAATGAAGCTTACCCGGATGAGATGACTTACAAGCTGGTAGGTGCCGCGTCTGAGGTGCTCAACCAGCCAGCGGGTGAGATTCTCATCCAATTCGGCCGCTGGTGGGTGCTGGACACGGCAATCAACAACTATGGCCATCTGATGAAATTCGGCGGACGGACACTCGGGGAATTCCTGATTAACCTGCCAAACTTTCACACAAGAGTCGTGATGATGTTTCCAGCGCTGCAGCCACCAACGTTTGAGTGCACCGATATCGGACCTACTAAACTGCGACTGCACTACCGCAGCCATCGCCGCGGACTTTCGGCCTTTGTGGTTGGCCTGCTGCAGGGGCTTGGGGAAATGTTTAAGGTCCAGGTTGCGATCACCCATGAGGAACAGTTGGACCAAGGGGCCGATCATGATGTATTCCACGTCGCATGGAGCGAAGTCTAAAGATCATGAACGCGAGCGAAATGCCACAGATGCCGTGGTTTCAGGTGGTGGAGGCGTTCCCCTTCCTGTTCGCGTGGAATGAAAAGATGCAGATTTTGAAGGTAGGTCCTTCGCTGGCACGCAGCGTTCCGGATGTGGCTTTGGGTGCGCAGATTGACCAAGTGTTCAAGCTTGAGAGGCCCAAGGGCGTGCTTGATTTTGAATGGCTAAGCAGGCATCGCGGTATCCTGCTGCTACTAAAGCACCAAGCCACCGGAATGCTGATGCGCGGGCAGGTGATGCATCTCGAAGCGATGGCTCTGGATGTTTTTCTAGGCTCCCCCTGGCTGGAGACACCGGATGAACTTGACCGCCTGGGCATGGCACTCGCTGATTTTGCCCCGCACGATTCGACTCAAGATTTACTCCATGTGACGCAGGTGCACCGCATCGCCAACAAGGAGTTGAAAATGCTCAATGAGCGCCTCAAAATTACACAGCTCACGTTGCAACAGACCGAGGAGCGCTGGCAGTTTGCGCTACAAAACAACGGGCTGGGTGTGTGGGACTGGAACATCCTCAGCGGAAATGTGCTGTTCACAGATGAGTTGCAGCAGATGCTCGGCTATGAGGCAAACGAATGGCTTCAGCACGTGGACAGCTGGACCTCACATGTGCATCCGGATGACCTTCCGTCTGTGATCAGTGCGATGAACAAATGCATCAACGGCGATACGCCAGACTATCTCTGCGAGCACCGTCTGCGCTGCAAAGACGGCTCCTGGAAATGGGTGCAGGATGTGGGACGCATCGTTTCCTTCACCAAAGAAGGTAAACCGGAAAGGATGATCGGCACGCAGATGGACATCGATATCCGCAAAAAATCCGAAGTGGCGGCGAAGCGCCGTGGAGAACTGCTCAATGGCATCCGTGCCGCGCAGGAGCACTTCATCGGCACCACGGAGGTGGGGGCTGTATTCACCGAGCTACTGAATGTGGTGCTGCGATACACAAAGAGCCATTTTGGCTTCATTGCCGAAGTGTTGAATGATGAGCAGAAACAACCCTATCTCCGCACCTATTCACTGACGGATATTAAATGGAATGACAAAATTCGTCAAAACAGGCAGCCGATCGGGCAACGAGGCCTCGAATTTCACAATCTGAATTCACTTTTCGGAGAAGCCTTGATCACAAGGGATGTGGTGATCGCCAATGATGCAGCGGGCAACCCACGCGATGATGGGCTGCCGCCAGGATATCAACCTATTCAAACTTTCCTTGGCCTGCCAGTTTACAACGGACTGGAGATGGTGGGGCTCATCGGTCTGGCCAATCGGCCGGATGGATATGACAAGGACGGACTCAGAGAACTGGATCCATTTCTTGCCGCCGTGAACAGCATGATCGTGGCGAGGCGTGAAGATGAACGTCGCCGCCAGATCGAAGAGGAGCTGCGTGCCGCGCGTGACAAGGCGGAAGCCGCCAGCCGCGCGAAGAGCGAATTCCTGGCGATGATGAGCCATGAAATCCGGACGCCGATGAACGGCGTCATCGGCATGACCGAACTTCTGAAGATGAGCCAGCTGGATGCCAGACAGTCGGAGATGGTGGAAGCTGTTCAGCACAGCGGCGGTGCGCTGATCAATATCATCGATGACATCCTTAACTTCGCGAAGATCGAGGCTGGCCAGATTGAACTTTGCGACCAGCCGGTGGTCCTTGACGAACTGGTCGAGGGAGTGGCGGATCTGCTCCACCATGAGTGCTCCTCAAGAGGGCTAGACCTGACCACCACCATTGCCCCTGGATTGCCGGCGGTGATTCGAGGAGACTCGGGGCGCCTGCGCCAGGTATTGCTCAATTTAGCGGGCAACGCAGTCAAGTTTACGGACAAGGGGCATGTGACTCTGCGTCTATCGGAGGAGGACGGGCAGATCGAGTTTCGTGTGGAGGACTCTGGCATAGGACTGCCAGAAGCAGCCTACGAGCGCCTGTTCAAGCCTTTCAGTCAGATGGACAGCTCCAACTCACGCCGCTTTGGCGGCACTGGCCTCGGACTGGCCATTTGCAAGAAGCTGGTGGATGCAATGAGCGGAAGCATCGGTGTGGAAAGCAAGGCCGGCCATGGTTCGCAGTTCTGGTTTCGTGTGCCGCTGCATGCCGCCCCGGATCAGCAGCCAAAGTTTCAACCCAAGCCGCAGCAGGTTTGGATTGCTCACTCTTCACCACGCATGCAGGAAAGCATCCGCACCGCACTAGCCGCGCCAGGCGTGATTTTTCACGAATTAAAACGCACTCAGATCAGCAAGCATTTGACCGCAAACCGTGAGGCGGGTGATGTGCTGATCGTTGAGGCTGTGTGGATACCCACGATGGGAAAAGCTGGTGAACAGAACTCAACTGATGCAGTCTTGGATCTGCGGCAGGTCATTCTCCTTGGTTCAGGCATTCATGCCAATGGCGCAGCCCTTGCAGAGGCGCGAACGGTCACCCTGCCCCTGCACCGCCAAGCACTGAGGCAGGCGGTCTGGCCTGAAACGGCACCAGTGGCAGATATCACAGACTCGCCTCACCGTCTGGCGCTGGGTCTGAGCGTGCTGGTGGCTGAGGACAACCGCATCAATGCACGTCTGGCCTGCTTGCTACTGGATAATCTGGGATGCCATGCGGTGGTGGCCGGCAATGGCAAGGAGGCCTTGGCTGCCTTCAAAAATCAGTGTTTTGACGCTGTGTTGATGGACTGTCAGATGCCGGTCATGGACGGTCATGCGGCCACACAGAAAATTCGGCAATGGGAAAAACGTTACGGCAAACAGCAAGGACGGCAACGCTGCACAATCATCGCGATGACGGCGAGTGCAATGCCAGAGGAGCGTGAGCAGTGCTTTGCTTCCGGCATGGACGAGTATCTATCCAAACCCTTTGGTGCCGAATCGCTAAAAAGTCTGCTGGCGGAGATTACGCGGCAGTCGGGCGCGACAAAGAGAAATGCCGGAAAGACGACGCCACCACTCACGGCTGACCCGCTGGCTCTGCTAACAGAGCAGATTGGTGCAGAGGAGGCGCGTGCCTTAGCAATCATCTGGCTAGAGGAGGCGCCGGCACGACATCAGCGGCTCATTTCCGCCCTAAAGCACGGCCAAACTGAGGCTGCACGCAAAGAGGCCCATGCTCTTCGTGGAGCCAGTTCTATTTTTGGCATGCGTGCACTTCTCGATACCAGTGTGGCGCTGGAGAATTCGATCCGAGCTAATCAGCATGTCTCTTCAGATTTACAGGAAGAACTCAGTCATCATCTTCAACATTCCGTGGCCGTGCTTGAGCGGAGTGTAAAAGCAGGGTAAATCATCTCAGGCTCTCCTGCGCCAGAATCGCCAGCGCTTCAGACTTCGACTTCACGCGCAGCTTCTGATAGATTTTTTTCATGTGAACGCGCACGGTCTCATGGCTGAGCCCCAGAGCCTCACCCATTTCCTTCGCGCTGGCATTTCTGGCCATACTTTCGAGCACCTGACGCTCGCGGGTGGTGAGTGCTTCCAGCTGCAGATGCCGACCAGCTGACGGGGCAGGCAAACCACGAAATTCGTCAATCAATACGCGAGTAATCAGCGGGCTTAGACTGACGCCATCCATGATCACCTGCCGCAAGTTCTCCAGAAAAGTTTGCGCATCCGAAGTCTTGACCAGGTAGCCTGATGCACCACCACGTATGGCCGACATGATATCCTGAAATTTAAGAGAGCTAGTGAGGACCACGCAACTCGGAGGATCCGGCAGCTTGCTCAAGCGGGAAATCAGCTCTAGGCCACTCATGCCGGGAAGTTCCAAGTCCACAAACAGCAGTTCAACAAGAAGAAAACGAGTATCGGCCAGCATGGCCTCGGCGCTGTCCCAAGCGTGAACGACTTCCACGTCGGGGGATCTTTTAAGCAGGCCCACCATGTAAGCACGATAAACAAGGTCGTCTTCGATTAGGGCGATTCGCAGCGGAGATTTATGGAAGGACTTGGGGGCTGAATTTAGACGTAAATTCATGGTTAATCCTTGCGCTGGATCATAGAGTCGTAATTTTTCTTGAGGTCGCTGAAGTGAATTTCAATTGATTTTATTATCCGGAAGTGAGGTTCTGTAAAGGGTGTTTCCGGAAGGATCGTTGTCGTGTCCATTCGTGTAGCTCATCAGAGCACCGAGGGATCAGTTTCTTTGCAAGATTTTTAATCTTAAAGCCTGAATAACTTTGTCCACCATTGCATCGATGAATTCTTGCTCATCATTTGTCTGCTTCATATCAAAATGATCATCTGGAACGATTTTTAAAAATTCTGAATTCAGACGGTCTCTTAGAATGCGCCACCTGCCTCCAATTCTAATCGTGGGAATGGTGCCTTTTTTGATGTGGTAATACACCGTGGGAATCGGTATGCGCAATAATTCTGAAGTCTCCTTAACGGTCATCAGGTTATGATTAGAGGTTTGTTTATTGGAGGTAATCATGAGATTGGTGAATTATAACAAAATTATATATCTCATAATTTCGCTGAACGCATCAAGTACACTGAGGTAACCCAAAAGGCTGTATTTTGGGCTAAATTTGGCCAAAAATCTTTTTTGGGTTAACCCTTGGGTTACCTCATTTGCAGACTTTTAAAATATTTGGTAAGCCTAAATATTAACAATGTTTGAATGCATTAAATGGGAGCTACAATTTATCGCGCAGAAGGCTACTACGCCTACTGGGCTGCGCAGGTATTGGAAGTATGGCAGTTCAAAATGCAGGAGCACAAGATTCTTCTAACCTTGGGAATTCCAGATCATTGCCCGCACTCTTTTTCGATGGACAGCACGCGTATGCCACAGGCTTTCATCCGATCTACATTCATCATATTGTCTCGCACGCGAATTCCTTGGCGCACCTTCCTTATAAACTAGGCGGGGGACACAAACAGTTATTGGATGATGGGTATGATTGCTCCGGAAGTATTTCTTATGTCTTGTTTCGCTCAGGCTTGCTGACCACTCCGCTGACGTCGGTTCAATTCGCGCAATATGGCAACCCCGGGCCGGGCAGATATATGACGCTTTATGTCAAGCCTGGTGAGCATGTTTTTATGACCGTGTGCGGTCTTCGTTATGATACATCGGGGGCCGTCTTCCATGAAGGGCCTCGCTGGCGAACAACGCCTCGGAATTTTAATGGCTTTCAGCCACGCTCCATTGCCGGCTTGTGAGCCTATTTGAGCCTGCACACGGAAGCACGCCCTGCACGATGCCACTGCGTGCCATGTTTCACAAATCGTGCAATGGTTAGCCACAGGGGTTTCCTCAACGGAGTCTGCACCCGTTTCAAAGAACGGTTTGGCGAGAAACGCAAAACCGTAAGACGCATGAAGCGCGGACCGGCGCAGGATGAACGACACTACTCGATGCGTGAATTGAAACTGAGCGTGATGGAATGAAACGGGTGCCTTGAAGGCTAGTCGTCTTGACGCAGTTTTTCTTCGGCTTCTAGGCCAAAGAGGAACTCGAAGTCTGTCTTTTCCAACGTTCTGGCAAACCCACCCTCACCAAGAATATTCGCAGACATGAGCTGTTTCTTTTGCTGAAGCAGCATGATTTTTTCTTCGATCGTGTCCTTAGTGATCATTCGATAGGCCATGACGGGCTGCGTTTGGCCGATGCGATGAGCACGGTCGATGGCTTGCGCTTCCACGGCTGGGTTCCACCATGGGTCGTAAAGGATGACGTAGCTGGCGGCCGTAAGATTCAGACCCGAACCACCGGCCTTCAGAGAAAGCAGGAAGACACAGGGATCGGCATCATTTTGGAACTGATCCACGACTTCAGAGCGATTATTCGTGCTGCCCGTGAGCCAGTAGTAAGGGATACTCATCTCGATCAATTTATCACGAATGATATCGAGCATGGTCACGAATTGAGAGAAGAGCAGCACTTTGTGGCCTCCAGCGTGGAGTTCTTCGATCAATTCCAAGGTGGCCGTGAGCTTGGCGCTGTCGTGCTCTTTGCCACTGGTTTTATCGATGAGATTCGGATGACAGCAGATCTGGCGCAGACGGGTGAGCGCCTGGAGGATGGCAAAACGTTTCCGTGTGAGCACTTCAAAGCCGCTGGCTGTAAGCACCATTTGCTGAGCGCGGGCGAGTTCTTCACGATAGAGTTTGGCCTGGGTCTCATTCATCTCACAAACCATGGCCTCTTCACTGCGAGAAGGCAGATCTTTGGCCACCTGAGACTTGGTTCGGCGCAGCATGAAAGGACGTAGGCGCGCCCCGAGACGGTCACTGGCCTGCCCGTCTTTACGACGATCAAAATGACGCGTGAAGTAAGCACGGTCACCCAAAGCGCCCGGAGTGGCAAATGTCATGAGACTCCAGAGGTCCAACAATCGATTTTCCAACGGTGTCCCCGTGAGCACGAGACGATTCTCAGACTTAAGTTGGCGGGCTGCCTTGGCGGCTTTGGAGTCTGGGTTCTTAATGTGTTGCCCTTCATCCAGGATGACAGCCAGCCACTTCATGGCATCTAGTAACTCGGCACAACCACGCATCTGAGCGTAGTTCATGACGAGCACATCGTAGTCTTTTTGCAGGCTTGCGAGATCCAGCTCTTCTTTATCGCGTAAAACTTGAACGCGCAGAGTCGGCGCAGCTTTAGCAAACTCTGTGGCCCAGACGTCCAGGACCGACTTCGGGCAGACAACAAGGCAAGGCCATGCTTGGCGGTAGCGGGTGCGCAGCCACAGAATCCAAGTGATGCTCTGGATCGTCTTTCCGAGACCCATGTCATCAGCTAGAATGCCGCCAAATTTGTTCACACTTAAATAGGCAAGGAAATGGAAGCCCTCTTCCTGATAGGGGCGCAAAGTCACGCCGAGTGTTTCAGGCACAGCTGGGCGTTCATCCAAACGTGCCTCTTCCATGCGTTGGGTGATGTTTTGCCAGGCACGCGGATTGATGATCTCCTTACCAGCCTGACCGGTGAGCTGACGCCAATGCAAGCGGTGCATTTCATCACCCTGCTCATCAAGATCAATGCCAAGCTGATCCATGAGAATCTGCTGCTCTTCGGTAAGCTCCAGTTTCACCCTACGCCAAGTGCCATCGGCCAGCTGAACGAAACCGCCTTTAGCAGCGACGAGCTTGCGAATGTCTGCAGGCTTCAGGTCAGCACCTTCGATCTCAAAGATCATCTTCAGATCAAACCAGTCGATCGTAGCAGTCTGTGAGGCTTCGATTCTGACTCGAGCGATCAATGGATCAGCCAAGATCGTCTGCAATCTGGCATCTGTGGTCATGGTCACACGCTCTGGCAAACTATTGGCCCAAGCATTGAACTGATCAGGGAAATTCTTCGTCAAGCGCACGCGGTAGCCCTGCTGCTCAATGTCCCAGACGGGGCGCAGTTCGTCCAGTGCCTTATCGGTGAGAGCCAAGGCACTGCGGTCTCGGCAAATAATGTCGGTATTGGTCGCGTCATCTGGGTGCCTCAAAGGCTCCCAGCCAGACGGGCCCAGCCTTTCCCTCAGGCGACCGTCAGCGCCCGTCGCTTCAGCTTTAAAAATGGTGAACTCAGCACCTGAATTACCCACGCGGGGTAAACAGTTAGCACGCAGCTCTACATTAAGAGCTTCATGTCGCACACGACTGGAAATATGATCCGGCAGCGGCACGTCGATTCGTTCCAAGAAAGCGATACCGTCTTGAGTGGCCAGCGCATTCAGCGGAATGGTCACTGGCGTCTCCATGCGCGTTTCTTCAGGGAACCAGCGCGGCCCAACAAAGAGCGTGTCAGAGGCAAGATAGAGCGTTCGAGCTCCATGCATCATCCGTAGAGGTAAAGGAGCAGGCCCGCCGTCTGGCGTCATCAGAGTCAGGTGCAGCTGCATGGACTCAAGATCTTCCCTGCCCTGCCAGATCAGAGTATCCTCCGAGCGGCGAAAAGGCAGCTCATCCAGAGTGACCAGGCGAGTAGCCAAGGCTGGCTGCTCAAAAAGTGACCCCAGCCAACTGCCATGAGACTCGAGGTCAAAGCGGCAGACATCGCTCTGACTCGGAGTGATCTGAGAAAGACTGGATAAGAGGAGTAACTCAGCCTCAGCAGGCAGGACTAGCGCACCTTGAGCCTGCGACTCCCCCAGATCATTGAGTTCTGAATTGCCAACCGGGCGGAATTTTTCCTCGTCGGAAAAATGCACCTGCAAACGAGCCTCAGCCGGCGTAATCAGTAGGCGAAAATCAGCACTTCGGCGGCGCATCGGCGGCCCCGACTCATCCAGAACCACTCGGCGGATACGCTCCCGCCACATGGGCACCGTGCGCTCCTGACGCCACTCCCGCAGACGCTCTCGCACTGCATCCATGTCAACCATACCTCTTAGGAAAGTGGGGATCGTCAGCGACCTCTCGCCGAGAGCTAGAGCCACGTAATCCCAAAACTCACGTAACGTCACCGGTGCCACTGGCCAGAGTGGCAATGGCTCGACAGTCTGGATGCTCCATTTCGGATGCAACCGAACCATGTCTTGATCAAAAATCTGTCCACTTTGCTGCACACGCTGGAAGCGTTTATCCAACTTACCTAGATAAGCTTCTTCATCGGCCGTGAGCTGCCGAGCCAGACGCCTTTCAACAACGACCTGAAAGGGCTCTTCCAAAATCTCGGTGTGAATTGTCGTTGGCTCACGGGCAACACGGCGCTGGATGGCCAAAAGGGCCGTACACAGGGCAAGCTGATGAAGCACCGTATCCTCACTGTCCGTATCACCACGCCATTCCCCTTCTTCAAAAGCCCAGCGAGTATTCACGCTGGAGTCATCCATACGCACCTCTGCTAAAGCTTCATCTTCGACAATATCCAGGCCGCGGACTGCATCATCCGCAACCAATTGCTCAGCCTCTTTAAGGATGCGGGATTCGAAAGCGGCGAGGAGAGTGGGCAGTTGGGAAATGAGATCTGTCATACGACTTGACCCATATGCGCACAGCATCTGGGGAACTGAACCGCATAGCACACCTCTTCGACTTGCGCCAGAAGTGTCTTGAAACAATGCAGGCAATTTTTCAGAAAAAACGCCAATCACGTATTCAAGTCGCTTTTAACCGTCTTTTCTCACTTCATCCTACGCCCAACCTCCTCACAGAGTCCGATAAACGTGCGTTCAGGGAGGTTGAGAACCCGCCCTTTAAGTGAGGAGACGATCCAACTACGCCGCAGTTTTGTCTTTGGCATTGGCACCGCCACCAACTGCCCAGCCTCAATCTCCTGACGCGCAATCCAGCGCGCGGCGATGGCGACACCAATGCCCAATTTAGCCAATTCCTTAGTCGCCTCAGAGCTGCCTAGCTCGATGAATGAGTTCAACCGCAGCCCAAGCTTCAAGAAAAACTCCTGAATCAGCGTAAAATTCAGACTGTTTCGACTGGCTACGATGAAGGTCTCATGACCTACCTCTTTTAGCTTAGGCGCGCGCGACGCCCAAGGGTGAAGAGGTGAAACAAGAAACTCGAGTTCATCATCAAAGATCGGATGACAATCCAACCTTGAGACATCCAGAGGCCGCAGGCTCACCGCTAGATCCACTCCACCCTCCATTAATTGAACAATCGTGGCAGGCGTCTCCCCACAAAAAACTTGGATTTCATACAACTCGAAGGACTCCTTAAACTCTCGCAGCACGGTCGGTAAAATGAACTGTGCCGCTGCTGTGGTACAAGCAATACGCAGTTTCCCCCTCGGTGTCTGATCCAGTGTACCAAGAGTAGCCCGCGCTTGGCCCATGACTTGCAGGATTGTTTCCGCATGCGGCAGCAGCTCACGGCCAGCCTGAGTCAGATGCACGCTTTTCCCCTGACGATGAAATAACGAGCAGCTGAGATCCGCTTCCAAAGCTTTAATCGCATGACTGATCGCACTCTGCGTGAGGAACAGCTCACGACCAGCCTGAGTGAAGCTACCCTTTCTGGCTAAACTAACAAAGGCGCGGAGTTGTCGGGTATCGAGAGCTTGCTGCATGAATGATATTCATACACTGGGGGGAAACCATTGCGCGCCATTTCTGCCAGAACTTAACCTGCTGGCATCACGAAGGCTTGTGACGGGTCTTATCATGCCAAAGTCAGCTGCAGGGATTCCACCCCCAAGCAGCGCCGTTTAGCCAGTTCATTCTTCAGCAGGTTGGATTCACTGACACGCGATGAACTGCGTGAGCACCTGATCACTTCCCGCAACGACCACCCACTCCTCCAATCTAGACTAGAACTGACTTTAAAGCCCAAACCCGATATGGCTGCGGAGCTAACAACTCAAGACTTGCCGATCGCCCTCATTACCGTCTACCTAAGCAGCTATTTTGGGAATTCTTGCTTGCTCGACAATCAACTTAGCGATCTTTTCAGCGGAGTCGCGGGAAGCCATCGAGTTGGCGGCGGCTTTCATGGCCTTGCCTTCGGCTGGGTTAAAAAGAATGTCCCTGACAGCATCAGCCAGCACGTTGGCATTCAGATCCTTTTCCGTCAGCAAACGGGCAGCACCTGCGCGGTCAAAGATTTCGGCATTGCGTGTTTGGTGATCTTCTGCAGCCGTCGGGTAAGGAACCAAAAGACTAGGCACGCCAAAATAGGCCAATTCTGACATCGAAGAAGCTCCACTGCGTGCGATGGCTAGATCGGCAACACGATAGGCCAGATCCATGCGATGGCAGAAAGCCGCGACATGCTGAGCTAAAAGCGGATGCTTGGCATAAACGTCGATCACTTCTTCATAATCCGTTGGACCAGCGATGTGCAGAACCTGAATGCCCATTTTTTCAAATTGCTCCAAGGTCATACCCACCACACGATTGACACCACGTGCGCCTTGGCTGCCGCCCATGATCAAAAGGGTCTTTCGGTTCTTTTCTAGTTTGAAAAAGGCATAGGGGTCTTCACTGCCCGTCTTACGCATGGAGTTACGGACAGGTGTGCCGACTACGCGTATGTCTGGATGCTCCAAGAAATGCTGTTTACAAGCCTCTAAACCACAAAGAACGATGTCCGAATAGCGTGCGTTGAGCTTATTCGACTTTCCTGGAATGGCATTGCTTTCATGAATCAGTGTGCGGCACTTTTCTTTTCGCCCAGAATAGAGCGGAATAAAGGAGGTGAATCCCCCCATCCCTAGGACGACGTCCACCTTTTTATCACGAATGATCTTCCGGCACTGCTTCATGCCTTTCCATAGGCCGCTGAGGAAACTGAACATCTTGGGAGACCAGGGTTTTGGCATGGCCAAAAAGGGCATTTTTTCGAAGATCAAATCCTTGTGCCCGGAGGCAGCTATGGCGTCGATCTTTTTTTCGCTAATGAGGATTGTGACTTGATGACCTTGAGCTTTGAGCACTTCAGCCACGGCGATGCCGGGAAAGAGATGTCCCCCGGTGCCACCGCATGCAATCAACACATGGATGGATTTTTGAGATTTGGATTTCACGAAAATTAGAGTTCTGGCGTCCAGCGGCGCGTTCTCCGGATCACAGGTAACTGATCCCAGCTTAAATGCACTCCTTGACGATGGATATTAATCAGGATTCCCACCGCCACCATGGCGGCTAAAAGACTCGAACCTCCGTAAGATACGAAGGGTAGTGGAAGACCCTTATTGGGCAAAAGAGCAGTGGTTACACCCATGTTCAAGAGCGCTTCCAAAGAAAGTAAAAAGGTCAATCCAAAACCCAGAAGCTTCCCGAATCGGTTAGGCGCATAACTGCTGATGCACATACCAGCGAAAAGAAGCGCGATAAAGGCAGCCAGTGTGCCTAAGACACCCCATAAACCTAGCTCTTCACCCACCATGGGGAAAATAAAGTCGGTGTGAGCTTCCGGGAGATAAGAAAGCTTCATGCGCCCCTCTCCCAATCCACGTCCATGCAAGCCGCCAGACCCAAAGGCCAGCCAGGAAACCCACTGCTGAAGTCCAATGCCATCTTTGACCTCTTCAAGATGTGTAATAGCCATGACACGCTCAAAACGGTTTGGTGCCAGGAAGATCCCCATGACTAAGGCTGCCATACCTGAGCCAAAAATGACTGCAAGGTAACGAAGTCGAGTGCCAGCCACAAACATGATGCCTGCACCCACCAAGGCGGCCACCGTTGCATTCCCAAGATCGACCTCACCGCCGATCATGGCCACAATAAGCCCAAGCACTGCCCCTGGAAGAATAAGACCATGTTTTAAAGTTCTCTCCAACGTTTCATGCGTGGCAAACCAACCCGCCATGGCGATGATTAAAAAGATCTTGGCAAACTCTGAGGGTTGCACGCGAAATGAACCCACACCAATCCAACGCGCAGCGCCATTCACTTTGGCCGCAATGAGCGGCTTATAGCCGATCAGTGCAGCCAGATGTGACTCATAACAAAGCAAAAGCCCAAAGACAGCCAGACCAAACAAATGCCAGCGCCAGCGATGCCAAAAATTAAAATCTATCAAAGCCATCATGATACAGGCTACAAACGCAACTCCCATCCAGAGCACCTGCTTCCACACAGTCACATATTCTTCGCCACCACCTTCTTTGGTAAAAAAGCTCGTGCTAGCCAGCATCGTAATGCCTAATCCGATCAGCAATGCCACCGCAAGCAGCAAAAAGAGAACAGAGCGCTTAGCCATGATTGGGATGGTTAGGTAAAAGGGTGAAGCTATGGATCAATGAGCTGGAATAACCAGCTTCAAGCCATCTCGGAGACTTTCAGGTTTGACGATTTTATTTGCCGCCTGCAAAGATTTAACACTGACTCCATTGCGTGCAGCGATGCTATACAGAGTCTCGCCCGATTTGACGGTGTGGGAACGTGAAATCTTAGCAGCTTCCTTTTTTACAGGAGCGGCTTCAGCGATTTTTTTGGCGGCAGGCTTGTTCACGGCAGGTGGTGTGTAGCGCTTCACTGGCAATGCTTTTGGCACCTCATCTTCATCGAGTGATACAGCTTGGGGCGTATTCACTGCACTTACTTTTGGACTTTCCAGCTTTGGCGCTGGGGCAGTCTCTTCAATCATTGGAGTCAACTCTTCCTTCTTAGCTTCAACGACTGCAGTCATACCAGTAGCCGCGACAGTCACTGCTGCTGGTGGTGAGTCTTGAACCATTGAAATGACGGGCACTTCGCCAGGAGTCGGGGCCAACTCACCCGCAATGGTGGGCTGGAAGGAGAATGATTGTTCACCGGGGGCAACAAGAGGCATCGTATCTTTTGCAGCCGCAATGCTAGCAGCAGGAAGAGCGTCTGTGGCGATCTCGCCATTAACACCAGCCACACTGATACCGACAGCTTTCACGACAGGCTGCTTGGGATAACGAATGATGGAATTAGCCTCCAACTGGGTGCCTTTATCTAGCATATTCATTTTAATTAGAACAGCCTCAGTGACTCCAAGTTTTTTCGAAACACTGCCTATCGAGTCACCAGAACGCCACTCATAGGTCGCACACTCCTCGATTGGAATAGGATTACTCGAGGCCTCAACCCTGGCCGACGGCGAAGGCAGTGAACTCAGTGGGCTAGATGCAGAACTTGCGCTAATCAGAGTCGTAGACTGCACCTCTGCGCCATTCATCATGTCATAAACAATGATGCCACCTATTACGACAACGTGAATCAAAAGCATAACCACGAACATCCGTGCCATGTTTGAATTTGGTTCATGCTGATTCCATACCGCTTCTTCATTCACCATCGCGACACGGTGTTTGTGCTTTTCACCCTCGAGGAGATTGAGGATCATCTTATCTTTTTTGGGCTTTTTCATGATGTTGTTATGTTTTGTTATGTGATTTAAATAAGAGCATTGACCGCTGCACGAAAGGCCTCTCCGCGTTGTCCATAACCTGTGAACATGTCGAACGACGATGTTCCTGGACTTAGGATGATGCTATCACCCAGTTGAGAAATGGAGGTCGCAATCCGTACCGCATCCACCATGTCTATGGCTTCATGGCATGGCACTAGGTCGCAGAACATCTTGTGCAAAGACTGGCGGATCTCCCCTAGACAGACTATGGCGCGCACCTGTCCATTCAAGGAAGATCTCAGGGGCGAGTAATCGAGTTGTTTGTCTTTCCCGCCTGCAATTAAGACGATGGGTCGCTCCATGGAACCGATGCATGCCTGCAAGGCATGCAGATTGGTAGCCTTGGAATCATTGATGTATTCACGCTCATTCAACTCACGCACCAGTTCACAGCGATGAGCTGGCGGCTCGTAGCTTTCTATGGCTTTAAGCATCTGAGAAAAACTAAGACCAAAAACGCCACAGGCCATCATGGCGGCCAAGACGTTTTCCATATTATGCTTGCCACGTAGGCGCAGTGAAGATGCATCACCGATCCTCTCCCCATTGATGAACAATTGGCCTGCCGAGTAGACGGCCTCTGCATCACAACCATAACCAGAGAAAGTTAACCGCCTGGCCGCCCCTGAAGAAACTGATTCTCCAGCCCGCACAATGGCAACGTCATCAGCCGTCACATTTTCAAAGATTCGTGACTTAGCAGCAAAGTATTCGTCCATGCCGGGATAACGATCCAAATGATCCGGCGCAAAGTTCAACCATAGACTGACTTTGGTGCGGAAATGCTTGATGGTCTCTAACTGGAAACTACTCACCTCGAGAGCCAAGACGTCGTAAGTGTTACCGCTTGAGACAACTTCGCTTAACGACATTCCATGATTTCCACAAGGCACGGACTTTAACCCACAAGCATTAAGAATATGTGAAATGAGTTCTGTACAGGTACTCTTACCATTGGTCCCAGTGATCGAAATCATGGGCGTGTCGCTAAGATTGAAGGCAAACTCCATCTCACCTTCTAAAGGCACGCCTACATCCGTAAATTTTCTGGGCAATGGCCAACCAGCATCAAGCCCAGGGCTCATGATGACGCGCTGAAAATCTCCAGCCTTCACCAGCAAATCGCGCGCCTCTTGACCACACACAGCTTGCAAGGATTCAGCCTGCAATTGATCCAGAGAGCCTTTCATTTTCTGCGGATCACCTTCATCAAAAAGGGTCACCTCTGCTCCATGTAGGCGCGCCAACCGCGCAGCACCCAGGCCGCTGCGACCCGCACCGAGAATAGCAAAGTGTTGTCCTTTAAAGAGTAACATTTTAACGAAGTTTCAGAGTCGCTAGACCTAGCATAGCAAATAACAGGGAAAGTATCCAAAAGCGGACGATGACCTGATTTTCATGCCAACCTCCCAATTCAAAATGATGATGAATAGGAGCCATGCGGAAAACGCGCTTACCGCGCTTCTTAAAGCTAATCACTTGAATGATGACACTCATTGCCTCCATCACAAACACACCACCGACCAGTGCCAAAACAATCTCCTGTTTACAGCCAATAGCCAGTGTTGCAATGCAACCACCTAGGGCAAGGGAACCAGTATCTCCCATGAACATCTTTGCTGGGTGGGCATTGAACCAAAGAAAGCCCACACAAGCACCAGCCAGCGCCATGGCCACGATCGGCAATTCATTAGCCAAACTATGATGCGCCACGCCCAAATAATCCGAGTAATTCGCATTACCACAAATGTATCCAAAAGCAGCATACGTAATGGCTGTGGTCAGCGAGCATCCAGTAGCCAAGCCATCCAAACCATCGGTGAGATTTACCGCATTGGATGACCCCACAATAATCAACGTGAACAAGGCCACCGAGAAAATGCCCATATCAGCGATTAAAGCATCCTTGAAAAAGGGCACATACAAAGCACGTAAAGTCACTCCTTCATCTGGCGGCACTGCATAGGCAAATAAGATTCCGGCAACCACAGCAACACCCGTTTGCCAAAGTAATTTAACCCGAGCGCTGGCACCTTTGGAGTTCTTTTTACTGACCTTCAAAAAGTCATCATAAAAACCAAGCCCGCCCAGCCCAACCGTAGTAAAGAGGATGATCCAGACCATGATGTTGTCCAGCTTGGCCCAAAGCAGTGTCGAAATCAGAATCGAGGATAAAATCAACACACCGCCCATAGTTGGAGTGCCCACTTTTTTACCTTGCAGTTCAAAGAGCTTCCCAACTTCCTCTGCTGTGCGAATAGGCTGGCCGAGCTTGAGTGAGATCAGTTTTCGAATCACCCAATTTCCATAGATCAAAGATAATGCAAAAGCCGTGATAGCCGCACCACCCGCGCGGAAGGTGTGATATTTAAAAATATTCAGTAACTTATAAAGGAACGCGTCATCACTGATCCAGTGATGGGCTTCAAGCCATTGTCGTAGTTCGTAGAGCCAGTAGATCATAGGGTTTGAAAATGAATGAGAACCTTCTCCATACCAGCAGAGCGGCTGCCTTTTAAGAGCACGGCATCACCTTTCTGGAGAATCCCTTTCAGATGAGCTGCACAGGCTTGATGGTTCTGAAAATTCTGCGTCTCAGAAAGTCCAGATGCGCTCGCCGCATCACTGATCAAAGCAGCTTCGTCACCCACAGTGTATACAGCACTTAATCCAAGAGTTGCAGCATGAATGCCAACTTGACGATGTCCCTCTAGAGCATACGAACCGAGTTCACCCATACGCCCTAGCACAGCCACCTTTCGGCCAGAAGTTCCTAAAGCTGCTAATGCACTCAGACCTGCCTTCATGGAGTCTGGATTAGCATTGTAAGAATCGTCAATAAAATGGATACCACTTACTGCTTTGGTCTCCATGCGACCACTGGTGAGTTTGGCCATGCACAAGGCATCGGCGATGTCATCAGGTGAGATGCCGTTGGCCCAGCCCATGCAAGCGGCCAAAGCAGCATTGCCGACCATGTGATCACCAATGACAGGCAAGAATGTCTCGACAATTTCTCCGCCAAAATCAAGTTTGAAGGCGGTACCTTCTGAAGAAGCACGCAGGTCAAAGGCGCGAACATCTCCCATCTGAGTGCCTGCACGATAAACCGTAGCTTGGCAGTGACGAGCAATCAGGTCACTGTAAGGATCGTTGGCGTTTAATACAACGATACCGTCTGCGTGAACATTGGCGGGCAAAGTACCTTTTTCCCAAGCAATTGCCTCCTGAGACCCTAAATGCTCAATGTGAGCCATTCCAACATTGGTCACAATCGCTGCATCGGGTAAAGCAATGTCCACCAATACTTTGATCTCTCCAGCGTGATTCATGCCCATCTCGACGACCGAACATTCGTCACCGTCTTCAAGGCTAAGGAGTGTGAGAGGAAGACCAATGTGATTGTTCAAATTACCAAGTGTGGCACGCGTTTGGAACTTCCGCGCCATGATGATATTGGTCAGGTCCTTCGTGGACGTCTTACCATTGCTGCCAGTCAATCCGATGACCAGAGGCTGATGCCAACTACGATAGCCGCGGGCCATTTGCTGAAGTGCCACTAGAGTATCGTCGGCAAGAATCACAGCACAGGTGTCTGTCTGCCAACTAGCATCAATACGACTCACCACCACTGCAGCGGCACCTGCTGAAATGACCTGTGGAATAAAATCATGCGCATCAAATTTATCGCCTTTTAGCACCACAAACACATCTCCGGGACCGACTGTCCGTGAGTCAGTCGTGACACGTGAGAGAAGCGGGTCCGATGTAGCGGAAAGGCTTCCATCCACAAAGCCAGCGAGGGTTTGTAGCGAGATGGGCTTCATGAATCATAAGGCCGCCTTCCCTCGGCCTTGCGGAATTCACGTTCAGCCTCTCGCTCAGCACGGACAGCATCCCGCGAACTATACATTTCCGTCATGAGTTGCCTGACCACACGCCGATCGTCAAAAGGATGCTTCTTGCCTTGAATTTCCTGATAATCTTCATGACCCTTACCAGCAATCAGAACAATGTCTCCCTGCTTAGCATTTTCGAGGGCTCCGCGAATAGCTTCACGGCGATCAACAATCGATGCATGATTCTTTGGACGTGTGAAGCCTCTTACTGCATCAGCAATAATGGACTCAGGTGACTCACTGCGAGGATTGTCACTGGTCACAATACAAATGTCACTGCCAGCCTCCGCGGCAGCCGCCATGATGGGCCGCTTCGCACGGTCACGATCGCCGCCACAACCAAAGACTGTGATGATGCGACTGGGACGCAAAGCTTTCAGTGTTCGCAGCACGTTTTCCAGGGCATCTGGCGTATGCGCATAATCAACAAAGACTTGGAATCGAGTCGCATTTTCTGTCACACGCTCAAGGCGGCCGGGCACTTGCGGAGCGTTCTTCAGATTTGTCACACTTTCACGCAGATTCAGGCCGAGTGAATGGGCTGCGGCCAAAGCACCGAGGGCATTGTACACATTGAAATCACCAATCAGAGGCGACCGTACAAGGAAGGCGCGACCGTTCACTTCCAGCTCAAAATTTGTACCCGTAAAATCATAGCGAACATTGACCGCACGAAAATCGGCGTGAACGCCATAACCAAATTTGGTCACGCGGCCAGTATCTTCAAAACGTTGAATGAGTTTCCGCCCCCAGGCATCATCACTGTTGATGATCATCTGGCCTTTGGGTTGAGCTGCGATCATTTCGAAGAGACGTGATTTCGCCGCAAAGTACTCTTCCATCGACTGGTGATAATCGAGATGATCCTGAGTCAGGTTAGTAAAAACAGCTGCAGAAAAAGGCAATCCATGAACACGCTCTTGATCCAAGGCATGGGAACTTACCTCCATAGCACAGGCTCGGCAGCCATTGTCGCGCATTTGACTTAGCAAACTCTGAATCTCTAGCGATTCAGGTGTCGTATGCGTGGCTGGCACTTGTTTTCCACCACCCAAATCATAGGTCACGGTGCCCAGCAATCCGGCACGTTTTTGACCCTGATTGAGCAAATGATGTATCAGGTAAACAGTTGTTGTTTTACCATTCGTGCCAGTCACACCTGCAATAGCCAAGGTTGAGGCAGGATTGCCTTCGAGGACGGCAGCCGCCTGAGCCAGGGCTACGCGAGTAAATTTCACATGCACCCAAGGCACCAACACATCATCTGGCGGCGCCTGCTCAGCGATGATCGCCGAGGCACCAGCCTCAATGGCAGCCAGGATAAAATCGTGACCATCCGATTTACTGCCACGAAGAGCAACAAAAGCCGTGCCCTTGGTCGCCTTTCGTGAGTCGTATGTCAGACTCTTGATAGTGGTGTCCAAGCTGCCGCTTACCACGGGCTTGTCGAGATGGGGGATAAGTTCACGCAGAGTCATGGTTGGGTTCCTTGGAGAGCCAGCGGACGCTGGGGACGGACAGAAAGTTGTTTGAGAGTTTCAGCGACGATTTCGCCGAAGATTGGAGCGGCCACTTTACCGCCACCAATAGCCTGTGGGTCTGCCGCTTTCGGATAATCCAAAACGACAACACAAGCAATTTTTGGATCATTAGCAGGCGCAAATCCGGCAAATGAAGTGATCCACTGATTCGGAGGATAACCACCTTTGTGTTTCTTCCCTCTATCATCATGATAAACATATTCAGAGTCATAACGCCGAGAGGTGCCGGTTTTCCCAGCGACTTCAATACCCTCAAGCTGAGCGCGACTTCCCGTTCCTTCAGAAACGACTTCCTTCAATAGATCACGCATGGTCTCAGCCGTCTTACCTGAACATACTTGGCCAACCACCTCCGGTGGAGCAATCTCGATCTTTCGACCACCTTCACTGACAATACGATCGACCAAACGCGGACGCATGAGAATGCCGCCATTAGCCAAGGCGCCATAGGCCATCGCCATTTGAATCGGAGTGACATTCACTTCGTAACCAATCGGAAATCTGGAAAAAGTCGTGTTAGACCATTCCTTCTCATTGATGTAGCCACGGCTTTCTCCATTGAGGGCAATGTCAGTGCGGCGCCCGAATCCAAAACGTTTGACGTAATCCACAAAACCATCTTGGCCGACACGTTTGAAAATCTTGTAGGTGCCGATGTTGCTGGAATAACGCAAGATATCATGAGCCGGAGCCATACCTAATGCCTTTATATCCGTCAATTTGGCCTTTAGAAGAGGGTCTGTGTATTGCCCCAATTCGCAATCAATCATCGACTGAGGACTTATTTTACGTTGATCCAAGGCTGCGGTGAAGGCAACAACTTTGAAGGTCGATCCAGGTTCATACGGCTCATAAATAGCCAAATTTTTCCAATTGGTTTCGGCTAAATTATTGCGGTCATGACTTGGACGGAAGCTCATGGCCAACACCGATCCTGTAGCCACCTCCGTGACAACCACCATGATTTTACTTGGCTTCCAAAGGACATCTGCTTTTTCCACAATCTGGTCCACTGCATCTTGCAGTGGCATATCAATAGTAAGCTGGATATCGCGGCCATGAATCGGCTCTTTGATCTCTCCACGATACATCGGCATCTCACGCCCATACTTATCATGCTCGACGATGACGCTGCCTGGAATACCGCCAAGCGTTTGCTCATACGTCATCTCTACACCACGCACGCCGCCTTTGCCATTTTCAACTCCGCCGACGATTAAGGCCAGACGATTCTCAGTCGGATAATGGCGACGAACAGAAGCCTTCACATAGACGCCTTTGATGTTTTGTTTCGTCAAATAGTCGCGCCAGTCCTTGGCCTGCTCTTCATTCATTTTATCAGCAAGCACCAACACCTGCTCATTCGATTTCACGGCAGCCAGCGCCTCATCCAAAGGGCGGCCAAGTTTGACACTCAAAGCCTGAGCGACATGAGCGTGATAGGCATTGCGAATCTCGGCATCGGTCATGACTCGCGTCATATCACGAAGCTTCATTCCTCGAACACGGGCCAAACAGGGCTTGATGGTTGGTAATTCATTGAGATGAACACGATTCGTACTGAGATCAAAGATCTCTTCATCATAGGCTAGATAGCGACCACCATGATCCTTGATCGATCCGCGCTGAGCAGGCAGAATACGCTCTTCACGGAACTTCTCAGACGCTTTCTCTGCGAACTTTGGTCCGCTTTTTAAATGCAGGTCATACAAGCGCCAAGCCACAATTGAAAACCCAAGCATTAGCAAACATGTCACTACCATCATACGATGGCAGACGGGGCGATCACGACGGATCTGGGCTTGCTTAGGTGTCGGCATCATGGCAAAGCAGACCCCTCCAGTTGAGCCACGGTTTTAGCCGCAGGAATGGACTTCAAATGAATGATCACTTGCGCATCTGGATTGATCTTTTGCAGCCACGTGCCTTTAGACTCCAAGAGCGGCTGCACTCGCGCACCATCCAGAAGTTGGTCGATCTTTCGATCCAGGCTGACAATCTCAAAGTTTAATAACTTCATCTCCTGCTCGACCTGACGCTGCTGTTCAGCTAGGGCGGTGATGCGATTCTTATTCACGACCACGCTCAGAGCCACCAGTAAGACAGCGCTGCAAACAATAAAAACTGCCGTGAGAACCGGCAGCCCAATTGTGTTACGGTATTGATTGCGTTTCATGAATTCAGACGTTCGGCTGCACGCAGACGCGCACTCCGGGCTCGTGGATTAAGAGCAAGCTCGTTCTCGGTCGCTTCGAGTGGTTTCTTGGTTAACACACGCAGGGTGCAATCAGGATTTCTCTTGGCTTCCGGCCACTCGGGGCGGTCGATGTAAGGAGCACTTTGGTGTTGGAAGACCTGTTTAACGATACGGTCTTCGATGGAATGAAAGCTAATCACCACAAGACGACCGCCCGGCTTCAGCCATCGCGGTGCTGCTGCCAGAAACTCACGTAAAGCTTGATACTCTTGATTGACCTCGCAACGCAGAGCCTGAAACACCAAGGTAGCTGGATGCTTTTTGCTATACTTCGGGCAGACACGGGAAATCATCTCGGCGAGCTGCAATGTCCGAGTGAACTGCAACTGAATACGGTCATTGACAATGGCACGAGCGATGCGGCGTGCCTGTGGTTCTTCACCATATTCAAAGAAGATGCGCTCCAACTCTTCCTGCGGGTAGGTATTCACCACATCTGCAGCGGTCAAAGGTGCACTCGTATTCATGCGCATATCCAAAGGACCGTCTTTAGCAAAGGAGAAACCGCGCTCGGCGTCATCAAGGTGATGACTGCTCACGCCGATGTCGATCAACATACCATCCAGGCCTGTCACACCGGCTTCTCCCAACACTGAAGGAAAATCGCGAAAGTTTCCTTTCAAAGCGCAAAAGCGATCCGCATATGGCTTCATACGCTCTCCGGCATAACGTAAAGCATCGTCATCCTGATCCATCGCCACTACTCTGGCTCCTGCGTGCAAAATTGCTTCCGTATGACCACCACCGCCGAGGGTGCCATCAAAGATCAGTTTACCGGGAGCCGGCTGGAGCATCTCCAGAACCTCGTGCATGAGCACCGGCAAATGATAAAAAGGAAGGCTGCGCGTTTGCGTGGGTTCTTCGGGTGGTTCCATACCGTTGCTCTCATTTTTAGAAGGTCTCTTAGTGAGAGACCCACGTCCCCAAGGCATTAAATCATCCATCTCATCAGAAGCTCCAAACCAAGGCCAAACTCCTACTTGGAATGCCTCTAGAACAGCTTTCCATGACCCCACAAACGCAGCGCCCAAATCTGGGAAGCTAGGCACCTGAGTGAGTGAATGGGCACTGGTATAAAACATGGCTTTTCGTGAGAGTGGCACTGATTATAGATAATTTGGTAGCAGAAAAGGTTCCAAACCACAGATAATTAAGATTAGTTTAATACATAGAATCGAAACTCACATCAACCATAGAATTCTGTTTTTTCTATTATTCATGAGAAAATGAGACTCAGATGTAAGTTCTTTTGAACAGCCGCAAGAAAATCAAGCTCCCTGTTCTTTTTCTTAAGAGGTCATTCTGAAACCAAAGTTGATCACTCAGATACCTACCTGAGGCCTTGCTTCCATGCCCCGGCCAGCTTTGACTGATCCTCATCCATGGAAGAATCACGCTGTATCAAAATCGCCCTTGTCGGAGCCGGAATGTTTGGAGGAGACGTCCACGCACGAGCCTATGCAGACCTGCAGCGCTTTGGCATCGCAGGTCAATTAGCACGCGTCGGATTAGATGAGTATTCGCGGGAATTGGCACCTGTGCAGTTTGACCTCGTTGCTGTAGCCACACGCTCTGAAAAATCTGCTAAAAAAGCAGCCCTAGCTTTCGAGGAGCTCACAGGGCATGCGCCACTTGCCTATTTCGGAGAAGCCCCTTGGATCGAAATACTGCGCGATTTCCCGGACCTAGACGTCATGGCCGTGGCAACACCAGATCACCTCCACACACAGCCTATCCTAGCTGCCTTAGCCAAAGGCGTGCATGTGCTGACTGAAAAGCCCATGTGTTTGACCATCCAAGAGGCCGATGAAATTATCCAGCTCGCCCTCTCTAAAAACTGCGTGGTCGCTGTGGACATGCATAAGCGCTATGACCCTGATCATCTACGCATCCGAGATGACATCCAGAATCGCATCGGTGCGCCGCTCTATGGTACTGCTTATTTAGAAGAGCCTCTTGAAGTGAGCACCAGCACCTTTAAATGGGTCGAATCAAGTGATCCTTTTAGTTACGTCGGCCCGCATTGGACAGATCTAATCTGGAGCTACTACCGCAGTAAGCCTGTCTCACTCACGGCTGTCGGTCAAAAGAAGCGCCTCATTCGCGAAGGCATCAATGCCTATGACGCTGTGCAGGTGCGAGTCGATTTTGAAAACGGCATGAGCATCAACTTTCACAACAATTGGGTTACGCCGGCCGACTTCGAAGGCCCTGTGAATCAAGGCCACGAAATCGTCGGTGCTGATGGTAAAGTGGAAAGTGATCAGCAGTATCGTGGCTTTCGCTGGTGGAACCAAGGCGGCGGCTCACGCACTAGCAACAACCACTTCACGCGCGAAGTCACCCGGCCCGACGGCAGTAAAGGCTACATTGGTTACGGAGTCGATAGTCTCACTGTCGGACTTGTCGCCATTTGTCAGATCAAGTTTGCCCAAGCCACGCTGGAAGCCGTCGCCCATCTATACCCGACAGCAGAGGATGCACGCATCACCTGCGCGCTCGTCGATGCCGCCGCAAGAGTCCGCGATCTTAATTTCAAATACATGAGTCAGGGCAAAGGAGCCACTGTCACGGCTCGTTTTGGTCCAGACGGCATTACCATCATTGATGCCAATCGAATCGATGAGGGACCAACGGCCGTCTTTGAGAAGATCTACGATAAGGCGCTATAATGACGACGGCTTAGCCTTCATCCCTCGTAAATCGCTTAGCGTGCAACCTGTTCTGCCGAGACGCTGGGATAAATAGATACTTGACCTTCCACTCGCATAAAAGGCCACATAACAGACCACCGCAAAATACAGTGCGAACTGTGCGCCAAAAAGCTCGATACCCATCACCGTGCAGCACAGCGGAGTGTTCGCAGCCCCTGCAAACACGGCGATAAAACCAAACGCAGCGAAGAGTGCTACCGGTTCATGGAACAGAATGGCCACAGCATTGCCCAAAGTGGCTCCAATGAAAAACAAGGGCGTCACTTCTCCACCCTTAAAACCAGCACCAGAAGTTACTGCTGTAAAAAGTGTTTTCCACAGCCAACTCCATGGCGTCGCACCTCCCACATGAAAGGAGTCCACAATGGAAACCTGACCACCGGGAGAAAGATCAACACCCAAGCCCAAGTAGTCACGCGTGCCCAAAGCATAGACCATTGCTATGACGACTAGTCCTCCCAATGCAGGCCTCAATGGGGCGTAAGCAACCGCTCGCCCAATAAGATGCTGAATCCTATGGGCCAGCTCCACATACAATCGCGCAACCAAGCCAAAAGCAAGACCTGCCAGCGCGACCTTCAAAAGCAGGATAACATTAAAAGCCCCGATTCCTTCCGCCTCAAAAGCATAATCGGTATGATGTGTCCCCCATGCCATACAGGTAAAATCACCCACCGCACTGGCTAACAAAAGAGGTATCACAGCCGCATACTGCAAGTGCCCGACCACGAGCACCTCCATGGCAAAAATAGCACCGGCCAAAGGCGTTCCAAAAACCGCCCCAAAACCTGCCGCAATACCACACATGAGCATAAGCCCCTGGCGCTCCCTCCCAAGGCGAAACCATCTTGCCAACAACCCAGCTAGACTGCCTCCCATCTGCACAGCGGTGCCCTCTCGGCCTGAGGAGCCGCCTAAAAGATGCGTTACCAAAGTGCCAATCAAAACCAGCGGAGTCATCCGTGCAGGTACGCCGCCACCAGGCTGATGAATTTCATCAATGAGCAAATTATAACCTTTATCAGAGCCCTTACCCACAAAGTAATAAAGCAATCCAACGGCAACTCCGCCCATCGGCAGTAACCAGAGCAGACCAGGATGCGCCCAATGAAGCTGTATCACCACATCCAACGACCACAAAAAGAAAGCCGTCACGGACCCAACCAAGAGCCCCACGGGAACAGCCAGCTTAAGCCAGCCTAAAACCTGGGAGAAGCCTGATCGAATCACTGAGCGAGAAAGAAACATGAAGCCCCATTCTAACTCGCCAATGCTCATGCGCCAGCATAAGACTCGTTTGGCGAGGTTCTACCGAACACACCCATGAATGCGAAAGTGTGTCCCGTGAAGCTTCTTTACCGTAAGGTGCTGTCGTTTTTTCTTGGCCGCATACCTGAGCGTCAGCCAATCAAGATCTCTTCCTGCACTTTCACCAAAGCGCGCTAGTTCGGTGCGTAGCAGAGACCATCACGAACCACTAAGTCAGAGGGAGAAAAATCAGCAAGGCGCTTGCCAGCAGATAGCTCACCGACAACCTCAACAGCTTGAAGAATCCTGGCACGATCTAGAAGGAGGGGTTCATTAACCACACAGCAGCAACTGGATATTTAGTGGACAAGCGCCACCATGGCTATCAATGCCCATTTCTTCCTCTCGGCTAAGTCTGATTCAACTGCATATATCCGTGTTGTTAGCGGGTGGGGCTGGACTGTTTGCTAAATTTGTCGAAACAAGTCCGGCAGTGATTACTTGTGGAAGAACGCTGTTTGGCAGTGCGGCGCTGGCCCTAGTGGCGTTTTTGATCCAATCAGACCTGCGCGTGCGTTGCCGTAAAGACCTGATCATGTTGGCTCTTTCGGGTGCCATTTTGGCGATGCATTGGTTTTCCTTTTTTGTGGCGATCCGCGTTTCAACGGTAGCTATTGGACTACTGGCTTTCTCGTCCTTTCCATTGTTTGTGGCCTTTCTAGAACCATTGATTTTTCAGGAGAAACTGCGGGGACAAGATGTGATCACCGTGGTGCTGGTGGTGCTAGGCCTGATCCTAGTAACGCCGAGTTGGGATCTAAGTCATCATCTAACACAGGGGGTCCTATGGGGGGGCGCTTCAGCCTTCACTTATGCGCTACTTTCACTGATGAGCCGCTGGTATGTGCGGTTATACCCCACTGTAACGGTGGCGTTTTATCAGCAGGCTTTTGCGGCGCTGTGTTCGCTGCCTCTTGCGCTGTGTTGGCAGGGCTCTATTAGTGGCCGTGATCTGGGTTTACTGGTCACTCTTGGCGCAATCTTTACCGGGCTTGCCCAGTGGCTAGCAGTGGCCAGCCTGAGATATCTGCGCGCTCAGACGGTTGGCGTGGCCTATGGGATGGAGCCTGTGTATGGCGTTATCTTTGCCTGGCTGCTGCTGCAGGAGCTACCGAGCGTGCGAACGCTATGTGGAGGTGCCCTGATCTGTAGTTCGGTGCTTTGGACCGCTTTCAAAGAGAGGCCTGCTCCAAAAAAAAGCCTTCAGGAGTCTGCTGGGAACTAAGCGATGCCATCCATCTAGGCCTTTAGGAGATGCCGTGCCAGCCAGCATTGGCAAGTGATGCAGGATTTGGAAAGACGGAGTGCATCCGCAGTGACTCCCTTCAAGCTGCTGAATAACTAAGCTTTAAAACGGGCATGAAAGATCGTTGAGTTGCGCTAGGGCTTGGTTTCACAAGGCTTCTTTGACTCGAAGCGGCTGTGTCTTGAGTGGCACTGCCCGAGAGGCAAAAAGCCTTGTGGAATCAATGACGGATGCAAATCGGCGGTCAGCCATGCCCGTTTTAAGGCTGAGCGGTATTGGCGTGCAAGATCCCCAAGTGCCGAGATTCGGTGGGGAGTGTTAAAAACTAAAAAAACGCCGCCTGTTTCCAGGCGGCGTCTGTGGGAGAACTGGTTTGAGAGTCCAGAAAGCTTACGGCAGTGGCACTTCAGCGATGGTCTTGAGCACACGGCTCGAGATGGCGTAAGGGCAGCCTTGGCTGTTTGGACGACGGTCTTCGAGGTAGCCCTTCCAGCCATTGTTCTTGAAGCTGTGCGGAACACGGATGGAGGCTCCACGGTCAGCAATACCCCAGGAGAACTGGTCGATGGACTGAGTCTCATGCAGACCGGTAAGGCGCATGTGATTGTCTGGGCCATAGACGGCAATGTGCTCAGCGCAGTTTTTCTCAAAAGCAGCCATGAGGGCAAGGAAATAAGCCTCACCACCGACTTCACGCATGAACTTCGTGGAGAAGTTGCAATGCATGCCTGAACCGTTCCAATCGGTCGCGCCCAGAGGTTTGCAATGATACTCAACGTCGATACCGTACTTTTCAGTGAGGCGATTGAGGATGTAACGAGCGACCCAGATCTGGTCAGCACAGGTCTTGGAGCCTTTGCCAAAGATTTGGAATTCCCACTGACCCTTGGCCACTTCAGCATTGATGCCTTCATGGTTGATGCCAGCATCGAGGCAGATTTCAAGATGCTCTTCGACAATCTGACGGGCCACGTCACCGACGTTTTTGTAACCAACGCCTGTGTAGTAAGGTCCTTGTGGGGCTGGATAACCGTTTTCTGGGAAACCGAGAGGGCGTCCGTCTTGATAGAAGAAGTATTCCTGCTCATAACCAAACCAAGTCTCGGCATCGTCGATGATAGTCGCGCGATCATTGGAGGCATGAGGCGTGCCATCAGCATTGTAAACTTCGCACATGACGAGGACGCCATTTTTACGAGTGCTATCTGGATAGACAGCCACTGGTTTCAGGACGCAGTCAGAGCTGCCGCCAGGAGCCTGCTGGGTAGAGCTGCCATCAAAACCCCAGTTCGGAAGTTCTTCGAGCTTCGGAAAGCTAGCGAAGTCCTTGAGCTGTGTCTTGCTACGCAGATTGCGGACTGGCTGATAGCCGTCCAGCCAGATGTATTCGAGTTTGTATTTGGCCATGGTTGTAATGTGTGACTTGGGTTTTGAAGCTTCGCGTTTGGAGATAATCCACCCACGAAAGCAGGAAATGAAAAAGCACAGGCCATGCCAAAACAGAAGCGATTTTTATCGCCGGAGCAAAGATTCTCAGGCTAAACATCTTCTGCCCCCTACCGGCTTTGTTCTTTATCTGCCTTTGACTCAGGCCAAGCTGCCTTTAAAAGCTCTGGAATGATTCGCCGTGCACCGGTAATCGTGACATGATTGCTATCAGCGTAGAATGCCAATCCTGCCTCCTGATATAAAATCCGATCGGATTCACTCAGCCAATCTTTCGGGTGCACGTGAATGACATTTTCGGATGTACCCAGTTTTGAGAGCAGGTCGGAAATAGACTGTGTCGCTTTCAGGTATCCTGCCGTCGTGACCAAGTGAGATAAAAGAGGCTGCCCAGCTTTTAGTCTGCGAGCCATGTATTCTGGCACATGACGATCCATACGCGGAATAGAATGCATCAAAATCACGCGCTTGCCAGCTTTGACTAGTGTTTGAATCGTCGCTGAGAGTCCATCAACGACAGCTTGATCTGATTCCTGCTGGCTTTGGCCATTTTTAGATTGGTTGAAGTAAACAGGCCAGCTAGCGCAGATCACAACGATGCGGGCATTCTGTTGCGCGATTTTTGGCAAGATTTTGACCAAACTTTCACTGTATTCCGAGGTATGAACTCCCATGGCTGGCACAGTGCCTGGGGCGACCCAGTAGGCACCGCTCTGGGCTGCTTTTGTCAAAGCCTCATCAAAGGCATGGACTAGGCATTGGGCATGACTATCTCCGATCAAAATAATCTCAGCAGGACGATCTTTGACACCTGCTGGGAGGAGTTTGGCCGCGGTGGGCTTACTTTGATCACAGTCAGGGTGGACACGGCGTAGCCAAGCTTCATGAGGAGCTCCTACGTAACCATCCGCAAAGCGGACGCCTTTGGAACCAATGGTCAAGATCAGTACGGTTGTTAGGCCAAGATAACCAAGTTTCCGCAAAAGCATTGGATTCTGGCTAAAGCGGATGGGGTTTTCAACGGTGTGATGAACAACGATGGCCAAGAGCATTGATAAGCCTGCGCAGCAAAGCTGATCAGGCAGCCCCCAGTGACTCGAAGCTGCCTTATAAAACACGATCACAGGCCAATGGAAAAGATAAAGGGAGTACGAAAGACGCCCGAGGTACCGCGCAGGTGCCCAAATGGCAATTCGATAGAGAGGGGACTGCGCACCACCACAGCGGCTCAGGATCAAGAGAGCAGAGCCAAGTGTCGGAATGAGTGCTGTCGGCGAGGGGATCGGAGCGCTTTCTCCGATCATGGTAAATGAGGCGATACAGAGAGCCAAACCCGACCAGCCAAGAGTCGTGCGCAGCGCACCAGAAAGCTGTATCTTTTCAAACAGGATTGCCGTCAGACAGCCGAGGCCTAACTCCCAGGCTCGACTTTCAAGAGCGTAAAAAGCCTGATTTGGTTTCAACTGTGTCAGCAGGCATGAAAAGGCAAAAAAGAGAATAGTGACACAGCCCCCCCCAATCCAGCGCCATTTTTCAGAAACTCGGCAGTGCCGAGTAAGCACGAGGATGAGCGGAAAGAGAAAATAAAACTGCTCCTCCACCGCGAGCGACCAGGTATGCAGCAGTGGATTAGCCTCTGAAGCAGATGCAAAGTAGTCGAGCTGCTTAGCAAACTCATAATTCGCAAATGATAGAACAGCAGCAAAGGAAGCTCTGGATAAGCTTTGTAGCCCAGCTGGAAAAAACAGCTGCCAGGCGGCGATCCACGTCAGCATTAACATCAGTAAAAACACTGGCAGTAGCCGCTTGGCCCTGCGCAGATAGAATTGACGAAAGCTAAAACTACCGGCATCGATTTGAGGTAGAACTAAGCGGGTGATTAAGAATCCTGAAATCACGAAAAAAATGTCCACCCCAAAGAAGCCTCCAGGCAGCCATGCGGAGTTTAGGTGAAACAACAAGACCGCCGCAATGGCTAAAGCCCGAAGACCTTCTATCTCCAGAAAATAGCCTGATTGAGTTCGATCTTTCATATGCTGCTGACAAAGAGCGGGGCCGATGCCGTTTCTCTGATTAAAATTCACCTCCCAACGCTAGGTGTAGGTCGGCGCGGTTTCTCAGGCGTAGGGCACGCACGGTGATGAGGCTGCTGCGGGCATCAAAGGCACGTTGGCGGGTGTCTAACAGAGTCAGTACCTCAGATAGACCTTTTTCATACTGGCCCTGGGCTAGGCTCTCGGCACGTTCGGCCTCGGTAGCGGCTTGATCGAGGGCAGCAGCTTGCTGGCGGTAGAAACCATCTGCCGCCAAAGCGGTCTCCACCTCGCGAAAAGCAGTTAGCGCGCTGTTGGTGTAGGTTTGCAGCTGCTCCTCGTACCGGGCCTTGGTCTGCTGGGCAGTAGCAAGGATGCGCCCACCCTGAAACAAGCTCTGAGTGATGTTGCTGGCGATATTCCAAATCGCTGCTTGGGGGTCCAGTAAATCATCAACATCCTGTGAGGTGCGACCATTTTCACCCGTGAGACGAATGCTGGGTAGAAAGGCTTTTTTTGCAGCGCTTTCTGTCCGCAGCGCTGCCTCTAATCGACGCTCTGCAGCCCGTAAATCCGGACGCCTAAGTAATAATTCCGAAGGTAGCCCAGCAGGAATTTCACGCCTTAGCGTGGGTAGGCTGCTCAGCCCGCGCTCCAGTCCTGCCGGATAACCGCCCATGAGCACTTCGAGGGCCCGTCGAGTCTGATCCACCGCCGCCCGCCGCTGCTGGATGGTGGATTCTGCGCGGGCTAGATCGGCACGGCTGAGTGAAAGGTCTAAAGCCGCACGGTCAGGGTCCAGCCCGCGTGCCATCTGCCGATCTAGGATGCCCAGCTGCACACGACGGGTCTGCACATTCTGCTCAGCCAAAGAAAGCAAAGCCTGCGATTCAGCCAGGGAGATGGCCGTGCGCACGGTAGTGGCCGCCAATGATAGCCTTGCTGCATAAAAATCTTCCTCTGCGGCAAAGCGACGTGCTTTGGCTGATCCACGTTGATCGGCCACCCGCCCCCAAAAGTCGATCTCCCAGCTCACATTCAGTGGCAAGCGAAAGCGATTGTTGATTTGTCCCAGTCCTGAGAAACGTTGATCTCCTGGAGCCTGTGTGCGGCTAGCACTAAAATTTGTGGAAATGGAAGGCAGCCTGTCAGCCCCTGCCTGAACGGTCTCGGCTCGCGCCTGATCAACTCTGGCAGCGGCTGCTTTAAGATTGGGATTCGCCATGATGGCACGTTCGACCAGTTGATTCAGTACCAAGCTGGAAAAATCAGACAACCAGCCAGTCGAAGCATTAGCAGGCAGTTTTGGCAGAGCTGTCCATTTCTCTAGTGCGATCTCACGCACGTTTGTTACATCAGCCGACATTCGTTTCGTTCCCAGCGGCGGCAAAAGACCACAGGCCGCGAGGTGGACACAAACAAAGAGGAGAAGGAGAACGAAAAGGAGCCTGGACACGAGTCCGCAGAATGCAGTCATGAAGGGAATCTCACAAGATGAAAGATCGGAGTTCGGCAATAGCGCAGCACCTCATTGAAAAAGACACTGTAGGCGTGCCTTATCGCAGTGCCGAGCTCAGGCGACGCATCGCCAGCAGCGCCCTGGCCTCCATGCAGATGGAAGTCGCCGTCTGCTGCGAGCCATGGGCAGAGACCGCACCCGAAGCCCTTGAGATCGACACCGTCGCCCTGTGTGGCGGCTCCATGAGCGGAGCCATCGTCTGGGCACTCGACGCCACCGACATCCATAGTGGTTGGACCAAGGTGCGTGCCGTGTGGAATCGCGGTGGACATTCCACGCGCGAGCGTCTCAGCGCGATTCAGGCCACGTTGCCATTACCCCTGCGCAAGCTGGACTTCGACAAGGACCCGAGTTCTTAAACGCCCATTTCATCACGCACTTCAAAGCCCACGAACCCAAGATTGAGCTGAGTCCCTTCAATGAAGCCATGCGTGAGTGAAGTCTGTGGAACAACCTGTATGGGGTGCAATGCTGCCTGTTGCGCAAAGAGCGGCAGGCTGATGGCAAAGTGAATCGTCACCATGAAAGCCGGGCTGCCACGCCGTGTGCGCGGTTGCTGGCGCGCAAAGACCTCAGTGCTGAGCAGCAGCACAAACGACGAGACCTGCTGGAGCGACACGATCCCATCGAGTTGAAAGCGAGCATCGAAACCAAGCGTGCAAAGGAAAAACACGCGACCTGGCGGGGCGGGCACAGGCGGTGTCTTCCATCTTGAGGCATCGAACCGCTTCCTAAAATCCACTTCGGTGTCCTATTTGAATGAGGCATCACGATAGGTAAGAAAGGCAAAATACCAGCAATTGGGGATAACCTTGGCAAGTAACCTGCTAATTTTGCTGTGAATTGGGACTGATTGAGGAAAAAGAGTTTGACGAGCTTTCACTAAGGATGTCCTTTATAGCAAGGGTAACCACTCGTATCTCCATGCCGACTACATTAGCCATTTCTGCCATTATCAGTCTAGCCTTAAGTATTGCCTGCTTACGCTTAGCTGGCGATGGTGAAAGAGCAAGACTTCAGTGGATGGATTTAGCAGGCGATATGGATTTAGTCTTGAATGAAAATTATCGTAAAACTCAGGAGCGGCACTTTACCTTAATGCTCAGTCTTCTATTTATGGTTCTATTTACATTCAGCGGAAGCTGCTTTTACTGGACGATCGTTGAAATCAAAGAAATGAGGCGTGAGAAAACGACCCTTGAACGTGAATTAGAGTCGGGACGTTTGGAGGTCGCTAAAATGGCGCAACGTTTTTCTCGTTAAAGACTGAAATGGACCTCAATGCAGCCCAACGAGAGTGCTGCCAGAATCTCTGCCCTAGGCAAGCTTTCTGTTTCATGGCCTCTAATTTGAAATTTTCTAGATTACTAGCCAAAGCCCATCTCAGCGGTGCATGCACTCCCCATTTCTTTTGTGAATGAAAGATCAATGCCTAGCTAAAGGCAGCCAAGGCAAAACTTATGAAAGCGCACCGAGCTATGGCAAACAGGCAATCATGTGCGGCTGAGAGCTAATCCTTAAAACGGAAATGTAAGAGGGCTGAGTTGCGCCAGGGCTTGGTTTCACAAGGATGCTTCGACTCGAAGCGATAGCGTCTTGGGTGACACTGCCCGAGAAGCGAAAAGCTTTGTGGAATCAATGACGGATGCAAAACGGCGGACAGCCATTCGCATTTTTAAGGTTCGTATTGCCTCATCAATAAATCACACCGGAGAGTGGCGTTAGGGTAGGGATGGTTGCCTCACAACTGATGACACCAGGGTTAAGGTTAAACTACGCTCTACATTGCACGACGTTTTGGTGC